>NBJMR02800__coassemble_1437_pt1 | contig 41904 bp, 37 predicted proteins | sample NBJMR02800__metabat2_low_PE_040 | metagenome-assembled genome bin NBJMR02800 | reverse complement strand
CATCAGTAAAATCTCTGAAATCGAATCCTCTGCCGCGTCGATTATGGACGCGGCGTCTGAGAGGAAAAAGGAATACACCAAAGAGATGGAGAAAAAGACCGCCGATTTTGACAAAGAAATAGAAGCCGAAACTGATGAAAAGCTGAACAAACTGCGGGAGGCCATGGAGGCAGAGATGAAGAAGCAGCTGGATGCCCAGCGCAGAGATGCCAGGGAAGCCATCCAGCACATGGAGGAAAACTACCGCCGCCTTCACACCCAATACGTAGATCAGCTGTTCCAGTCCATGACAAAGGAGTGATCATATGGGAAATCTCCTGACTTACAGCGGCCTTACCACAAAGGTCCGGGCCATGGAAAGCCGCTTTCTCACAAAGCAGCAGTTCTCAGAGCTGGCAGCCCTGTCCACCGTGGGGGAGGCCCTGGATTTTATCAAATCCCAGCCCGCCTACGCAGACCTGCTCGCCGGAGCGGACAGCACCATCCACCGCTCAGATCTGGAAAAACTGCTTATTTTATCCAGGTACCGCGATTTTGAGAAGCTGTACCGTTTCTCCGGACCGGAACCGAGAAAATTCTTGAACCTGTATATTTCCACTTTTGAGATCTCTCTGCTGAAACGATGCCTGAGAAATATCGCCCACCCGGAAGAGGGGGCTTCAGACCTCTCGGCATTCCAGGATTTCTTCGCAGCCCACTCCAGGCTGGATGTGGCAAAGCTGACAGCAGCTTCCACCGTGGGAGAGCTCACCGCCGCTTTGGCGGATACGCCCTACTACAGCCTCTTTTCCAAGCTGGAAGAGGGGGAGGAGGTCTCTCTGTTCAACTATGAGATGCAGCTGGATCTGCACCATTTTAAATGGGTTTGGAAAATCAAGGACAAATTTACCAATAAGGACGAGCGGAATACCCTGACCCAGTGCTTCGGCTCCAAGCTGGACCTGCTGAACATTCAGTGGATCTACCGCTCAAAAAAATACTATCACCTGGAACCGGCTGATATTTATTCTCTTCTCATCCCAGTCAACTACCGCCTGAAGCAGGATGAGATTACAAAGCTGGCGGAGGCCGGAAATCTGGATGAATTTTTCACCATACTGGCAGGGACTCACTACGGCGCCCTCTCCCGGACTGATCTGAGGATCACTCCCGACCTGGAGGCGCTCTACGAGCAGGTGATGAACCGGATCTACTCCATGACCGCGAGAAAACATCCCTACTCCGCCGCAGTCCTGAATTCCTATTTTTATTTTAAGAATCTGGAAATCCACCGGCTGATCACCGCCATCGAGTGTATCCGCTACGGAGTGGATCCCAATGAGATTCTTTCCTATATCATAAAAGACACCAAAGGGGGTAACGGAAAGTGATTGAAAAGATGAAATTCTTAAGCATCACCGGACCGAAAGCCGACATTGACCGGGTCGTGGACAAGTATCTTTCCAAATACGAAATCCAGCTGGAGAACGCCCTGTCGGAACTGCGGTCCGTGAAAGACTTAAGGCCGTTTACGGAGACTAATCCCTACAAGGATATGTGCGCCCGGGCCGCGGAGCTGGCTGAGCCGCTGAAGCAGAATAGCGGAAACAGCGGGGAGGCAGCTCTTCCCGATGCTTCCCTGGATGAGGCTCTCGACACCGTCTCCCGCATTTCCTCCGACCTGGAGGCGTGGAACAAGGAGAAAGCCACCCTGGAGCAGAGGGTATCCGCCCTGGAGGAATCCCGGGCCAGGATCTCTCCTTTTACCGATCTGAACTACAATTTGAGCGCCATCCTTCATTTTAAGTACATCCGGTTCCGGTTCGGACGGATTCCGAAGGATTATTTCCGGAAATTTACGGACTACGTGTACGACACCATCGACACCGTCTATTACAAGTGCAGCGAGGAAGGGGACTATGTCTGGATCGTCTACTTTGTTCCGGAGTCCATCTCCAAAAAGATTGACGCCATCTACGCGTCCATGCACTTTGAGCGCTACCTCATCCCCGACGAGTATGAGGGCACGCCCCTGGAAGCAGGCGAGGCGCTGGAGCAGCAGATCGCCGGCATGAAGCAGCAGATCGCTGAGTTAGACAAAAAGCAGGATGCCTGCCTGGAGGAAAACCGCACCGCCATCCTGGCAGCGGACGCCCGCCTCTCCCGCTACGCGAAGAATTTTGACGTGCGCAAGATGGCGTCCTGCACCAGAAACAAAAATTCCACCTTCTACATCCTGTGCGGCTGGATGGTGAAGGAACAGGCGGAAGCTTTCCGGGAAGAGATCAAAAACGATCCCGATGTATTCCTCATCGTGGAGGAGGATCATGAGAACATCCTCAGCAAACCGCCCACGAAGCTGAAGAATCCCCGGCTGTTCCGCCCCTTTGAGATGTTTATCCGGATGTACGGCCTGCCTTCCTACGAAGAGCTGGATCCCACCATTCTCATCGGACTGACCTACTCGTTCCTGTTTGGATTTATGTTCGGTGACGCCGGCCAGGGCCTGTGCCTACTGATCGGCGGATTTCTGCTGTACCGGGCCAAGAAGCTGAACCTGGCAGCTATTATTTCCTGCTGCGGCTTCTTCTCCACCATCTTCGGATTCCTGTTCGGCAGCGTCTTCGGATTTGAGGATATTATCGAACCCCTGTGGCTCCGCCCGGCGGACGCCATGATGGATCTTCCCTTTATCGGAAGACTGAACACCGTATTCGTGGTGGCCATCGCCATCGGCATGGGCATTATCCTGCTGACCATGATTTTAAATATCATCAACAGCGTCAGGGAAAAGGATACGGAAAAGATCTGGTTTGACACCAACGGCGCCGCCGGACTGGTGTTTTACGGCAGCCTGGTTCTGACCATCGTCCTGTTCATGACCGGCCGTCCCCTTCCCGCAGCCGCAGTGCTGGCGGTGATGTTCGGCCTGCCCTTAATCCTCATGTTCTTCAAGGAACCTCTGACAGCCTTCCTGGAGAAAAAAGCGGAGACGGCGGTTCCGGGCGGAAAGGCAATGTTTGTGATCCAGGGCTTCTTTGAGCTGTTTGAAGTGCTGCTCAGCTACTTTTCCAACACCCTGTCTTTCGTCCGTGTGGGCGCTTTCGCCGTGAGCCACGCGGCCATGATGGAGGTGGTTCTCATGCTGGCAGGCGCCGAGGCGGGAGACCCCAACTGGATCGTGGTGGTCCTGGGCAACCTGTTCGTCTGCGGCATGGAAGGATTGATCGTGGGCATTCAGGTGCTTCGTCTGGAATACTATGAGCTGTTCAGCCGTTTCTACAGAGGAAGCGGAAGAGAATTCAAGCCCTACGGAAATGCCAGGGCTTAACATATAATCACGAAAATCTCAAAAAACGGAATAGAGAGGAGAATTCAAATTATGTCTACATTAGTAAAAATCACACTGGCGGCAGCACTGATTCTTAGCATCGCAGTTCCCTTCGGAGCCTTCGCCCTGGGCGAGAAATCCAAAGGCCGCTATAAAAAAGCTCTGGCCTGCAACATCGTTCTGTTCTTCGGGGTAATGGCCGTTTCCGCCGTCCTCATGTTCTCCGGCAGCGCTTACGCCGCGGAAGAGGCCGCTTCCACAGCCGCCTCCTCCGCCACCGGCTTCGGCTATCTGGCGGCAGCTCTCTCCACCGGACTTTCCTGTGTGGGCGGCGGCATCGCCGTTTCCGCAGCGGCTTCCGCAGCTCTGGGCGCCATCAGCGAGGATTCCTCCATTCTTGGTAAATCCCTCATCTTCGTAGGACTTGCCGAAGGTGTGTGTCTGTACGGCCTGATCATCTCCTTCATGATCCTGGGACAGCTGTAATATGAAAATGTACCTGATCAGCGACAACACCGACACCTACACCGGCATGAGACTGGCCGGCGTGGAGGGCGTGGTTGTCCATGAAAAGAAGGAGCTTCAGGAAGCTCTGGATAAAGTTCTGGCCGACAAGGAGATCGGGATCGTCCTGCTCACGGAAAAGTTCGGGAGAGAATTCCCCGACGTGATCAACCAGCTGAAGCTGGAGTACAGAACTCCCCTGTTTGTGGAGATCCCCGACCGCCACGGAACCGGCCGCAAGCCCAACTTTATCACCGATTACGTGAACGAGGCCATCGGCCTGAAATTATAGGAAGGCAGGTGAACGGATATGACAACCGATGAAAAATTACAGCATTTCCTGGATTTCTGCATGGAAGACTCCAGAGCCCGCAGCGCGAAAATGCTGGACGACTGCTCTGCCGCCCTGGAAAAGACCTTTGAGGAGCACAAGGAGGCCGCCAGGCACCAGGCAGAAATGCGGATTCAGATAGAGAAAGACAAGATCAAACGGGAGATCAACAAACAGCTCTCCATGGAACAGCTGGAGATCCGCCGGGAGCTGAGCAAAAAGCAGGAAGAACTGAAAGACATGCTTTTTGTGGAGCTGAAAAACCGCCTGGCTTCTTTTATGGAGACCTCCGAGTACCAGCATATGCTGGAGCGGCAGATCGAACAGGCCAGGGAGGTGGCGGGAAACGCTCCCCTGATCGTCTACCTGGATCCCACAGACGAGGATAAACTGCAGCGGATCGCCCTCCACCAGGGTTCCGGCGTGGAGCTTCGCCTCAGCCAGTATTCCTTCGGCGGCGGCACCCGGGCGGTGATCCCGTCCCAGAATATCCTGATCGACAATTCCTTTACCTCCCGCATCGAGGAGGCAAAGCGTCACATTTCATTCCATCTGACAGAAAAAGGAGGACAGGGCCATGACTAGAACAGGCATAATCTACGGCGTCAACGGCCCCATTGTACATGTAAAGGGCGACGTGGGTTTTGAAATGCACGAGATGGTCACTGTGGGAAAGGATCATCTGGTGGGCGAGGTCATCGGCCTTGCCTCTGACTCCACCACCATTCAGGTGTACGAGGAGACCACCGGGATCAAGCCGGGCGAGACCGTGGAAGGAACGGGAGCTCCCGTATCCGCCACCCTGGCCCCCGGCATTTTAAATAATATTTTCGACGGAATCGAGCGTCCCCTGTCGGAGATCGCAAAGACCGGCGGCGCCTACATTCCCAGGGGCGTCAACGTCAGCTCCCTGGACACGGAAAAGCTGTGGGACACCCACATCACCGTCAAGGCGGGAGATCATCTCTACCCCGGTTCCATCATCGCGGAGGTTCCGGAGACCCCTGCCATCGTCCACAAGGTCATGATTCCCCCGGATGTGGAAGGCTTTGTGGTGGATGTGGTATCTGACGGAAAGTACACCATCAGCGACCGGCTGCTGACCCTTCAGCTCCCCGACGGCAGAGAAAAAGAGATCACCATGACCCAGAAGTGGCCCATCCGGGTGCCCAGACCGGCGGCAAAGCGGTTTCCGCCCACCGTGCCCCTGATCACCGGCCAGAGAATCCTGGACACCATGTTCCCCTTAGCGAAGGGCGGCACCGCCGCCATCCCCGGCGGTTTCGGAACGGGAAAAACCATGACCCAGCACCAGATCGCCAAGTGGTCTGACGCGGACATTATCATATACATCGGCTGCGGCGAGCGGGGAAATGAGATGACCCAGGTTCTGGAAGAATTTTCCCAGTTGGTGGATCCCAAATCCGGCAATCCCCTGATGGACCGGACCACCCTGATCGCCAACACCTCCAACATGCCTGTGGCCGCCCGTGAGGCCAGCCTGTACTCCGGCCTGACCCTGGCGGAGTACTACCGGGATATGGGATACCATGTGGCCATCATGGCCGACTCCACCTCCCGCTGGGCGGAGGCCTTGAGAGAGCTCTCCGGCCGTCTGGAGGAGATGCCGGCGGAGGAAGGCTTCCCGGCCTACCTGGCTTCCCGGCTTTCCGCCTTCTATGAGAGAGCCGGAATGATGCAGAATTTAAACGGCACGGAAGGTTCCGTCTCCATTATCGGAGCTGTATCTCCCCAGGGAGGCGATTTCTCCGAGCCTGTAACCATGAACACCAAGCGTTTCGTCCGCTGTTTCTGGGGACTGGACAAGAACCTGTCCTACGCCAGACACTTCCCGGCCATCCAGTGGCTCACCAGCTACTCCGAGTATCTGACGGACCTGGCGCCCTGGTACACAGAGCATGTGGACAAAAAGTTTGTGGACTACCGCAACCGGCTCATGTTCATCCTGACCCAGGAGAGCAGCCTGCTGGAGATCGTCAAGCTGATCGGCAGCGACGTCCTCCCCGACGATCAGAAGCTGATCCTGGAGATCGCCCGGGTGATCCGGGTGGGCTTCCTTCAGCAGAACGCCTTCCACGCCGACGACACCTGCGTGCCCATGTCCAAGCAGTTTAAGATGATGGAGATCATCCTCTACCTCTACCAGAAGTCCCGGGCCCTGATCTCCATGGGAATGCCCATGTCCGTGCTGAAGGAGGATCCCATCTTCGACAAGGTGATCGCCATGAAATACGACATTCCCAACAACAAGCCGGAAATGTTTGACGACTATAAAAAGATGATTGACAAGTTCTACGATGACGTCGTAGAGCGCAACGCGTAAAGGAGGTGCCTGTGATGGCAGTGGAATATTTAGGCCTGAGCAAGATCAACGGTCCTCTTGCCGTGCTGGAAGGCGTCCGCGGAGCCGCATACGACGAGATCGTAGAGATGACCGTAAACGGCTCCGAGCCCAGGCTTGGACGAATTATCGAAATTTATGACGACCGCGCCGTGATCCAGGTGTACGAAGGCACCGACGGCATGGCCCTGAGAAACACCCATACCCGTCTGACGGGCCATCCCATGGAGATCGGCGTTTCCGAGGAGATGCTGGGGCGCACTTTCAACGGAATCGGCGTGCCCATTGACGGTCTGGGAGACATTGAGCCGGACAAAATGCTGGATGTCAACGGAAAGCCCTTAAACCCCGTCTCCCGGGAATATCCCAGGAACTATATCCGCACCGGAATCTCCGCCATTGACGGCCTGACCACCCTGATCCGCGGACAGAAGCTGCCCATTTTCTCCGGAAACGGCCTTCCCCACGATCAGCTGGCAGCCCAGATCGTCCAGCAGGCGTCCCTGGGAGACGATTCCGACGAGAAATTCGCCATCGTGTTCGCCGCCATGGGCGTCAAATACGACGTGGCCGATTTCTTCCGCCGTACCTTCGAGGAGAGCGGCGTGTCCGATCACGTGGCCATGTTCATCAACCTGGCCAACGACCCGGTGGTGGAGCGTCTGATCACTCCAAAGATCGCCCTGACCCTGGCGGAGTATCTGGCATTTGAAAAAGAGATGCACATTCTGGTGATTCTGACGGATATGACATCCTTCGCCGAGGCCATGCGTGAGGTCTCCTCCTCCAAGGGAGAGATCCCGTCCAGAAAAGGATATCCCGGCTATCTCTACAGCGAGCTGGCAGCCATCTACGAGCGCGCCGGCATTGTGGCGGGAAAGAACGGATCCGTGACCCAGATCCCCATTCTGACCATGCCCAACGATGACATCACCCACCCCATCCCGGACCTGACCGGCTACATCACCGAGGGCCAGATCGTGCTGGACCGCACCCTTCAGGGGCAGTCCATTTATCCGCCCATCAACGTGCTGCCCAGCCTGTCCCGTCTGATGAAGGACGGCATCGGAGAAGGCTTTACCAGAAAGGACCACCAGGACGTGGCCAACCAGCTCTTCTCCTGCTACGCGAAAGTAGGCGACGCCAGAGCCCTGGCCTCCGTCATCGGCGAAGATGAGCTGTCCCCCACGGACAAGAAGTACCTGGAGTTCGGAAAAGCCTTTGAGGAGCGGTTCATCGGCCAGGACCCCCACGAAAACCGGACCATCATCGACACCCTGAACATTGGATGGGAACTCCTGAGAATGCTGCCCAGGGAGGAGCTGGACCGGATCGACACCAAGATCCTGGATGAATTCTATGCCCCGGCGGACGAGAAAGCTGCCGGCGCAGAAGGCTGAGTCACATTCCGGCGGGGAAACGCCTGCCGGAATTGTTTGAACAGGAGGAAATTTCATGAATCCAAATACATTTCCAACAAAAGGAAATTTAATCCTGGCAAAGAACTCCCTGGCTCTGGCCACCCAGGGCTACGGCCTGATGGACAAAAAAAGAAGCATTCTTCTGCGGGAACTGATGGATCTGATCGACCAGGCGAAGGACATTCAGTCTGAGATCGACACCACATTCACGGAGGCCTACAAGGCCCTGCAGAAGGCCAACATCGAGCTGGGCATCAATTACGTCCAGGAGATCAGCGCATCCGTTCCCGTGGAAAACGGCATCCGCATCAAAGCCAGGAGCATTATGGGAACGGAGATTCCCCTGGTACAGTACGAGCCGGAGCCCCTGAACCTCACCTACGCCTACTACAGCACCAGGGAATCCCTGGACGAGGCCAGGGCAAAGTTCCAGAAGGTGAAGGAGCTGACCATCAAGCTGTCCATGGTGGAAAATTCCGCCTACCGTCTGGCCAACAACATCAAAAAAACCCAGAAAAGGGCCAACGCCCTGAAAAATATCACCATCCCCATGTACGAGACCCTCACCAAAGACATCACCAACGCACTGGAGGAAAAAGACCGGGAGGAATTTACCCGGCTGAAGGTGATCAAACGGATGAAGGAAAAAGGCGCGTGACCCGCGCCTTTTCTTTGTCTCTTCCGCCTGATGCGGTTCTGTGCTAAAATAGAGCTAATTTACTGAAATGAAAGGATGTAACTGCCATGAAAATACTGCACCGGCTGCTGGGTATCCTGTGCGCCTTCTGCCTGATGATTGTGCTGCTTATCACTTCTGTGGAAGCGGTGACCTACTGGACTCCCGGCTATTATGAGCATGAATATGAAAAATACAACGTAACAGAGGCAGTCCACATGGAGATGGACGACCTGCTGGAGGTCACCGACCAGATGATGGCCTACCTGCGGGGAGACCGGGAAGACCTCCACGTGATGACGGTGGTGAACGGCCAGCCCAGGGAGTTTTTCAATGACCGGGAGATCGCCCATATGGAGGACGTGAGAGGATTGTTTCTGGGGGCTATCGCCCTGCGCCGGGTCTGCGCCGCGGCTGCCGTGGTCTGCGTGGCCCTCATGTTTGCGCTGAAAGCGGATGTGAAGCGGCTGCTTCCCCGGATGCTCTGTGTGGGCACCGGTCTGTTTTTCCTGATCGCGGCTGCCGTGGGACTTCTCATCGCCTCGGACTTTTCCAGGTACTTCATCGTCTTCCACCACATTTTCTTCAACAATGACCTGTGGATTCTCAACCCGGCCACGGACCTGCTCATCAACATCGTGCCGGAGCCTTTTTTCGCGGACACCGCTTTCCGGATCGGCGTGACTTTCGGCCTGTCCGTCCTGGTGCTTTTCGCCGTCTGCCTGTTTTTCTCCCTGCGGAAGCGGCGGAGGTGAGTCCTGGGGAAAATGCCTTTACTTGTCCATCAAAATAGAATATACTGTATAAAGTAACTCTGAAGTCGACGATCAAAATTTTTATATGGAGCTTCCTTATTTTATGAAACGTATATTCCCTATTTTTCTGAGCATTCTGCTGATTCTGGGCCTCTTCCCGGCGCCGGCCTACGCCGCCCCGGACTGGCCCTCCAACATTTCCATCGAAGCGGACGGCGGCGTGGTTATGGACGCCGATTCCGGAGCCGTGCTTTTCGGAAAAAATCTTCATGAAACCTATTATCCGGCCAGCATCACCAAGGTGCTGACCGCTCTTGTCGTACTGGAAAACTGCGACCTGAACGAAGAAGTGACCTACTCCTACGACGCCGTCTACAACGTGGAGAGCGGCAGCAGCAACGCCGGTCTGGACGAGGGGGACGTGCTCACAGTTCGGGATTCCCTGTACGCCATGCTCCTCCAATCCGCCAACGAGGCAGCCAACGCCCTGGCAGAGCATGTGGCCGGTTCCAGGGAAGCCTTCGCGGAGATGATGAACGAAAAAGCGGCGCAGCTGGGCTGTCAGGACAGCCATTTCGCCAATCCCAGCGGGCTCAACGATGAAAACCACTATACCTCCGCCTACGATATGGCCCTGATCTGTCAGGCGGCCATCAAGAACCCCACCTTCCTGGAGATCGACGGAGCCAGGTACTATGACCTTCCCCCCACGAAAAATTACCCGGAGGGATCCACGGTTTACGCCCATCACGCCATGCTTCTGCCCAGCCGCTCCGACTACTATGAAGGGGCCTTCGGCGGCAAGACCGGCTACACCTCCCTGGCGGGAAACACTCTGGTCACATTTGCCTCCAGAAACGGCATGACCCTGGTGGCGGTGGTGTTGAACGGCCACCAGACCCACTATTCCGACACAAAAGCCATGCTGGATTTCGGCTTTTCCAATTTCCAGACTTCCAGGATCTCCGACCTGGACAGCCGCTTCTCCTCCCTGGGAAGCGACATGTCCATCGCCGGCCTTCCCACGGGGGATCTGTCCGGGCTGGCTCTGGAGGAAGGGATGATCACTCTCCCCCTCACCTCATCCATCTCCGACGCTGACGTGTCCGTCACCTATGATCTGGGTGAGAGGGCCCCGGACAATGCCATTGCCCAGGTGCAGTACACCTACAACGACCGGGTGATCGGCTCCGCCTATCTGCTGAACCGGATCGGGGAGGCCCAGGAGACCACCATCACCCTTCCGGAAACCACGGCAGCTGACAGCGGAACCTCCGGCTCCTCTGCAGACGGCGAAACTCCTGCCGCGGGAGATTCCGGCGCTGAGGCTCCGTCCCCGGCCCAGAGCGCGGACGGCGGCAGCAGCTCCGCCCCTGACAGCCAGAACAGCGGTTCCGGCTCCCAGGGAAGTACAGGCGGATTTGCGATTCCCTCTGTGGTGTGGATCGCTCTGGCCGTGGCCGTGGTGATCGCCGCCGCGGCGGGCGCCGTCATTTATCTGAACATCCAGCGGCAGCGCCGGGAGGAAGAGCGCCGGCGCCGGCAGGAACGCCGCCACCAGCGGCTGCGGGAAATCGGCGTATCCGACGAGGAGTTCGAACAGATGATGGCCGCCAGAAAAGCGGCCAGACAGGCTGACCGCGGCGACCGGAAAAGCAAACGCTGACAGGCAGGAGGAGGTTTTATGAAGCACCACCGGAAAAAACCCATGGACAAAAAGACCCTGCTTGACAACATCCTGGTCACTTCCCTGATTCTGGGAGTGACCACAGCAGGGTCTTTCGCCTTTTTCAAACTCACCGGCAGCTCCGGCAATATCCAGACCTTTTACATTCTGGCGGTGGTGTTCATCGCCAGATTCACCACAGGATATGTGCCCGGGATCGTCGCCTCCTTTCTATCCGTAATCTTTGTAAATTTTATTTTCACCTATCCCTATTTCGCCCTGTCCTTCTCCGCCACCGGTTATCCCGTCACCTTTGTGGCCATGATGATCATCGCCAGCCTTACCAGCATGACCACCACCCACTTAAAGGAGAAAAACCGGATCTTAAATAAACAGGAAAAACTGCTGATGGAGGCGGAAAAAGAGAAAATGCGGGCCAATCTGCTTCGGGCCATCTCCCATGACCTGCGCACTCCCCTCACCGGAATCATCGGCGCCAGCTCCACCTATCTGGAAAACAGCAGCTCCCTGTCCCCGGAGGAGAAGAACCGGCTGGTGAAAACCATCTACGACGATTCCAACTGGCTGCTCCACATGGTGGAGAACCTGCTCTCCGTCACCAGGATCCGCCAGACAGACGCCCACGTCTCCAAATCCCTGGAACCTCTGGAGGAAGTAGTGTCAGAGGCCGTATCCCGGTTTAAGAAACGCTTTCCCGACGCCAGGGTCCGGGTGACCATCCCCCAGGATTTTATCATGGTCCCCATGGACCCCACCCTCATCGAGCAGGTGATCATCAACCTCCTGGAAAACGGCATCTACCACAGCGGTTCCACAGAACCCCTGGAGCTGACTGTCTCAACAAAGGACGGCCAGGCGCAGTTTCAGGTGAGGGATCACGGCCACGGCATCCGGGAGGACCTTCTTCCCCACATTTTCGACGGCTATGCCGACACTCCCACCTCTTCCGGGGACTCCCGCAAGGGGATGGGAATCGGCCTCTCCATCTGCAAAACCATTATTCTGGCTCACGACGGAAATATCTGGGCGGAGAACCTGCCGGACGGCGCCATGTTTACTTTTACACTTCCACTAGGAGATGAACCTTATGAGTCATAAGCTGACTGTCGTAATCATTGAAGACGAGAAAAACATATGCACCTTCATTGAAACCACCCTGGCCAACCACGATTACAAGGCGGTATCCGCCTACACGGGAAAAGAGGGAATTTCCTGCATCGCCTCCCTCTGCCCGGACGTGGTCCTCCTGGACCTGGGTCTTCCCGACATTGACGGTATCGACGTGATCCGCAGCGTGCGGGAATTCTCCTCCGTTCCCATCCTGGTGATCTCCGCCCGTTCTGAGGAGAACGAGAAGGTGGCGGCCCTGGACGCCGGGGCGGACGACTACATTACCAAACCCTTCGGGACCTCCGAGCTGATGGCCAGGATCCGCACAGCCCTGCGCCACAGCCAGATGTCCGCCACCGCCTCCCGTACCGGCGGCTCCGTCTACAAAAGCGGAGATCTGACCATCGACTTTGACCGGCGGCTGGTAACCATCGGGGGAAAAGATATCCATCTGACCCAGATCGAGTACAAGCTGGTGTCGCTCCTGGCTCTGAACGCCGGCCGGGTTCTGACCTACGATTTCATCATCAACCATATCTGGGGGCCCTACGCCGACAGCAACAACCAGATCCTTCGGGTCAACATGGCCCACATCCGCCGGAAAATGGAAGAAAATCCCGCCGACCCCAAGTACATCAGCACAGAGATCGGCGTGGGCTACCGGATGCGGGAACCGGACAACTGATGTCTGAAATATGTGCAGAAGCAAAAAACGCAGCCCACAGCGGGCATTGAGAAGGCGGGCCCGGTCAGGCCCGCCTTCTCAATGGTTTCCGATTCTATGAGAATGTCCCTCAGATCTTCACCGCCAGCTTGTACGCCGTGTGGAACGCGTCAAAGATCTTTCCCGGCTTCACGGCGTCGCCGATGAGATATGCCTTCTTCCCGTCCGCCAGCAGTTCCTCGTAAAGACTCTGCCTGGCTTTCAGGCCCACTGCAATTACCACTGTGTCCGCAGGGATGGAGCGCTCTCCTTTTCTCATCTTCACCGTGATCTCCTTCTCCCCGATCTTCTCCAGGCGGGCGTTTGTGTACACGGCCATGCCTGCCCCGGCGATTCGCTCCTGGTAAGCCATGCAGTCTGTGGCAGCCACCCCGTTCATGATCTCCGGCAGCATCTCCACCAGGGAGACCCCATGTCCCTGCTCTGCCAGCCAGATGGCCGTCTCCGTGCCGATCAGGCCGCCGCCGATCACCGCAACCGTTCCCTCCGCCTTTTTTGAGCCGTTAAGAACCTCCAGGGCGTTCATCACATGAGCCTGCTCCGCCCCGGGAACATGAAGCTCCGCCGGAGCGCTTCCAGTGGCACAGATCACCGCGTCAAAATCTTTCAGATCCTCTGCCTGCGCCCTCTTTTTCACCACCGGAATCCCCAGCTTTTCGATCTGGCAGATCTGATACTTCATCAGAGACCGGATATCCGCCTTAAACTCCGGGACAGATGCCTCATGGAGCAGACCTCCCAGCTCTTTCTCCTCAAACAGAGTCACGTCATGGCCTCTCAGACGGCATACCCTGGCCGCCTCCATACCTGCCGGGCCGCCGCCCACCACAGCAATTTTTTTCGGTTCCGCCGCCGGCTCAATCTCCAGCTCTCCTTCCCGGCTGATGGTGGGATTTACCGCACAGGTAATGGCCTTATACTGGAAAAAGGTTCTCTCCAGACACCCCTCGTTGCAGCGGATGCAGGGGCGGATATCCTCCGGATGTCCTTCCTCCGCCTTCTTCGGCCACTCCGGATCAGCCCAGAGAGGACGTCCCAGACCCACAAAATCTCCCTTTCCGGAGGCGATAATATCCTCTGCATACTCCGGCAGGGTGATGGATCCGGAAGCGATCACCGGCACATGAACCGCATTCTTGACAGCCTCCGCCGCCCATACATTGTGGCACACCTCAATGGCCATGGGGGACACCTGATGAATCATGGTATTGTGGTCGCCGCTGGAAATGTGGAAGGCGTCGATTCCCTCCTTCTCCAGCACCTTCGCCAGAGCGATGGTATCGTCAATGGTAAAGCCGTCCGGCTCATAATCCGTGCCGCTGAGACGAATGGTCACCGGAAAATCCGGTCCCACTTTCTTTCTCACATCCCTGACGATCTCCACATAAATCCGCATCCGGTTTTCCAGGGAGCCGCCGTACAGATCTGTTCTGTGGTTGGTGCAGGGCGAGGAGAAATTGGTGAGCAGATAGCCGTGGGCACCGTGAATCTCCACCAGCTCAAAGCCCGCTGTCTTCGCCCGCAGGGCGGCGTCTCCGAACGCGTGGACAATGTCCTGGATCTCCTCAATGGTCAGCTCCCTGGGCACCGCCTGCACACCGTATTTTTCCCACAGCATAGGCCACGGAATGGCCGATGGGGCGCAGATGGGCTGGGTTCCCAGGAATTTCTGCCGGCCGCAGTGTTCGATCTGAATGGCCGGGACTGCTCCCTGCTCCTTGATGTTTTCCGCCAGCCAGGTAAGCCCCGGAATATGTTCATTATCAGAGATGCCCAGATGACAGTGGGCCGATTTGGCTCCAATATCATCCACATACGCGTACTCCACGATGATCATTCCCGCTCCGCCGGCCGCCTCATGGCGGTAATAGCGGATCAGCCGCTCCGACACCGTGCCGTCTTTATTGCTCATTCCGGAGGACTGGGGCGCCTTCATAATCCTGTTTTTTAAAGTCAGGTTTCCGATTTTTCCCGGTGAAAATAAGTTTGGATATAAGTTTGACATCTAACTCTCTCCTTCATCTTTCTATCTGTCTTCATTATAAATTTAACAATCTTAATATTCTGTATCTTGCGATACAGACAAAAATATTTTATAATTGTTCTATATTTTTAATTAATTAAGAAATTTAATCGGAGATGATCAAGGATATGTCAGATAATAATATTCATTTTACTTTAAAAGACCAGTTAAAAAAGTATCGTCACTTATTTCAGAAGCACTTCCAGACAGAGCACTTTCCCGCGGGAACCACCTTCAACATCAACGGTTTTGCCGCAAGCCATCCTTATTTTCTGCTGAGCGGCACTGTCTACGTCTACACTACCAGTATTTCCGGGCAGGAGCGGCTCATCGGCATCCATGAGCGGAATACCATCTTCAATCTGGACAGCTTCCGCAAAAAAACGGAGGCCACGGTGACTACCCGGGCCCAGACGAATGTTTCCGCGCTGTCCTTTACCCTGGATGACCTGGACCCTCTCCTCCGGGAAGAGCCGGACCTGTACAGGGATCTTCTGCTCTACACCGCCGATGTGCTGCGCCTGATGTGCTACGACGCCACGGAACAGAGCGCGCACAATGTCCGGACACGGCTGATCAATTTTTTCCTGCTCTACATAAAAGACAGGGACACCCCTGTGGTGCCCCTGTCCCAGGAACGCCTTGCCGCCGCCATCAACGCCTCCCGCGTCCAGGTAGCCCGCGTCTGCTCTGACCTGAAAAAAGAAGGTCTGATCCTGACGGGGAAGCGCCAGATCACCATCCCCAGCCGGGAAGCCCTGGCCCGGTCAACCCGTCATTCCTAAAGCTTCTTTCCGCTCTTTCCAAATTTCTTCTTCCGGAAGAAGGGAATTCTGGACGCGGCGGCTTCCGCCCGTCCTTTTCCCTCCTTCTGATACTCCCGGATGGTCTCGTCCAGACGCTTGAACCGTTCCTCCGCCTTCTCGTCGCCCACCCGGAGCAGGTACTCCAGCTCCTTCGTCACCCGGTCGTTGACCAGAGCGCTGATATCCTGGCTCAGCTGCTCGTTGTTGTGTTCCAGGGCCCGTCCGATAATATGGTTCATAATCTCCTGGAACTGCTCCATTTTTTCCTCTGCCGTCAGCACAGAAGGGCTGTTTCCCTCCTCCACCACCTGCAGGGCCTGTCCATCCTTTCCCATAGCGCTTTCCCGGAGCGCAGCTGCCGCGTCGCCAAGCATTTCGTCTGACAGCTCCTCCTTTCCCTCCTCCATCATTTTGTCCAGAGCACTCTTTATGGCTTTCAGCTGATATCCCTTTTCCTTCAGCTCTTTAATCTGCTTAAACAGGCGGATATGAAATTCCGTATAATACCGGTGTCCCATCTCATTGCGCGGGATTTTCAGATCCAGCTCGTCCTCCCAGTAGCGGAGTACGTGAGATTCCACATCCACCTTCTTAGACGCATCTGAAATCAGATAATGTATCTCGTTCATTGCAAATCCTCTCCTTTAGTCGGCAATATTTCACATCTACTTATATGTTATGTGCCCCGGCTCAGGAATATGACAAAAATTCTGAAGGCAGTTTTTTTCTGTCTCAGGGCCGCCTCGTTTCCTGCAAAATAAAAAAGACCCCGCGAAAGGGTCTTTTTATTCAGGCCGAAAGCCTCAGCTTCTGGCCATATTGGCAAATTTCGTGTACTCCGGCATCCACACCAGATTGATGGTGCCGATGGGGCCGTTTCTCTGCTTGGCGATGATCACCTCAGCCACATTGGGATTTTCCGTATCCTTATTGTAATAATCGTCCCGGTAGAGGAACATTACCACATCCGCGTCCTGCTCGATGGCTCCCGACTCTCTCAAGTCCGAGAGCATGGGCCGGTGGTCCGTTCTCGTCTCACAGGCCCGGCTCAGCTGGGACAGGGCGATCACCGGGGCGTTCAGCTCTCTGGCCAGGGCCTTTAAGGAACGGGAAATCTCTGAGATCTCCTGCTGCCGGCTCTCACTGTGCTTTCCGCTGCCGCTCATCAGCTGAAGATAGTCGATAATCACCAGATCCAGACCGCTCTCCAGCTTCTTTTTCCTGCATTTGGAGCGCAGCTCGGAAATGGAGATTCCCGGCGTGTCGTCGATGGTCAGGGCCGAGTTTCCGATGATTCCGATACCTTCCACCACCGCGTCCCAGTCCGCGTCCGTCAGCGTGCCGGTCCGCAGCTTCTGGGAGTCCACATTGGACTCCATGGCCAGCATACGATTTACCAGCTGCTCCTTCGACATCTCCAGGCTGAAAATCATACAGGGCCGTTTCTTCTTCACCGCCACATAATCCACCAGATTTAACACGAAGGCCGTCTTTCCCATGGACGGGCGGGCGGCGATCAGAATAAAGTCTGACGGCTGCATGCCGGAAGTCTTATAGTCCAGATCAATAAAGCCGGTGGGAATTCCTGTCACCGTGTCCTTGGTCTTGGAAGCGATCTCAATCTTTTCCAGCACATTTAAGGCCACCTGACGGATGGGGACAAAATCTCCTCCCGTCCTGGACTGAAGCAGGTCAAACACCGTTTTCTCCGTGTGAGCCAGAATGTCTTCCAGCTTCTCCTTGCCGGCGTAGCAGGTGTTGGCGATCTCCTCACTGACCCGGATCAGCTTGCGCAGCATGGATTTCTCCCGGACGATCTCCGCGTAAGCCCGCACGTTGGCGGAGGTGGGAACGGTGGTGATAATGTCCCGCAGAGTCTCCAGGCTGGCCACCTCCGGCGGCACGTCCTTCTCCTTCAGACGATTCTGAAGGTTGATCACGTCCACCGCCTGGCCTTCATTGAACAGCTCCACCATGCACTGAAACATGACGCCGTACTGGCGCTGGTAAAAATCATCCTCTGTGACGATCTCGGAAGCCGCAATGATCGCGTCCCTGTCCATGAGCATGGCGCCGATCACCGACTGCTCCGCCTCTATGCTGTGGGGCTGAACCCGCTTTAACAGAGCGTCATTCTCCGCTGCCATCTGTCATCACCTACGCCTCTACAACTTTTACGGTCAGCTTCCCGGTCACATCCTTGTGGAGCTTTACGGGAACTTCATGGTTTCCAAATGTCTTGATCGCTTCCGGAAGCACCAGCTTCTTCTTGTCGATCTCCAGATTCAGCTGATCCTTCGCCGCCGCCGCGATCTCCTTTCCGGAAACGGAACCGAAGGCCTTTCCGCCCTCTCCCGCCTTCATGGTCAGAGTCACGCTCATTCCCTCCAGCTTCGCCGCCAGCTCTTTTGCCGCCGCCAGCTGCTCCGCCGCGATCTTCTCCGCGTTGGCCTTCTGGAGCTTTAAGTCATTTAAATTCTTCGCCGTAGCCTCCACACCCAGCTTCTTCTTTAAAATGAAGTTTCTGGCATAGCCGTCGTTCACATTTACAATCTCGCCCTTCTTTCCCAGGGACTTTACATCTTCCAATAATACTACCTGCATGTTATGAAATATCTCCTTTCTCCATCATGGCCCGGAGCACGTCTTTTAACTTCTCCCTGGCCTGATCCGCTGTCATATCCTTTAACTGGGCGCCGGCAATGGTCCTGTGGCCGCCTCCTCCCAGCTTTTCCATCACCACCTGTACATTCACCTCATCGATGGACCGGGCGCTGACATAGATAATGCCGTTAAAGGGCGTCAGCACAAATGTCGCCTTCATGCCGATGATATTGAGCAGCTCGTTGGCCGCCTGGGCTCCGATGATGGTGGGACTTTCAATACCTTCCGCGGGACATTCTGAGATGGCAAAGCAGTCCATGAAGATCTCCGCGTTGCTGATGGTGCGGGCCCTGGCCTTGTAGTCGGCCATGTTGTCCCGAAACATCTTTCTCACCCGGGTCACATCCGCCCCGTTCCGGCGCAGGTAAGCGGCGGCCTCAAAGGTCCTCACGCCTGCCTGGTTGGTGAAATTATTGGTGTCAATGACGATGCCCGCATACATGGCGTCCGCCTCCGCCGACTTGATCTTGATGCCGTCGGCGATGTACTGAAGCACCTCCGCCACCATCTCACAGGTGGAGGATGCGTAGGGCTCCACGTAGGAGAGCACTGCATTGGTGATGATCTCACTGCTCTGACGGTGGTGGTCCAGCACCACAATGGTCTTCACCGCCTGCAGAAGCTCCGGCGCGTCTGCAATGCTGGGCCGGTTCACATCCACCACCACCAGCATGGTGTTGGGATCCGCCAGCTCCAGAGCATCCTTCGTTTTAATAAACATATCCTCCGGATATTCGCTGCTTCCTGTAAAGCGCTCTATCATGGGGCGCACGGAGGAAGTGATGTCGTTGAACACGATGTTGGCCTTCTTGTTCATGGCCATGGCGATGCGGTAGATGCCGATGGCCGCTCCCAGGGAGTCGATATCTCCCATCTTGTGACCCATAATCAGCAGCCGGTCCTTCGTCTCCATCAGCTCCCGCAGAGCGTGAGCCTTCACCCTGGCCTTTACCCTGGTGGCCTTCTCCGTCTGCTGGGATTTGCCGCCGTAGTACTGAATGTGGGTTCCGTCCTTGATCACCGCCTGGTCTCCGCCCCGTCCCAGGGCCATATCGATGGCCGTCCGGGAAAATTCGTAGTTCTGCATGTAGGTCTCCCCGTTCATGCCCAGACCGATGCTCAGGGTCACTGCCATCTCATTGCCGATATTGACGGTCTTTACCTCCTCAAGGATGGAAAAACGGTTCTCTCGGAGCGTCTCCACGTATTTCTGCTTGATGGCAAAAAAGTACTTGTCCTTCTCAATCTTCTTTACCACCCCGTACAGACTGGTAATGTACTTGCTGATCTTCCGGTCGATGAGGGCCGTCAGAAGGGAACGGCGCACCTCCTCCACGCTCTCCAATGCCTCGTCGTAGTTGTCCAGATAGATCAGGCCGCTGACCATCTTCTGGTCGTTGATCTCCTGTTCATACTGGAGCATGCGGGTCTCGTCAAACAGATAGACCGCAACCATTTTCTCCTGGGATTCGTCCAGCTCCAGTTCCTGCTCCTCATCCGGCTCCATGTTCATATCCACCGGACACAGATCCACCCGGAATTTCCGGTCCTCATAGGTGACGTGAATACAGCCCTTCTGCCCTGACGACAGGATCTCCCTCGTAATATCGGGGAACAGCACCGTCAGGTTTTTCTTCGTCCCTTTCAGATCTGCTATGGTCTCCTGAAATTTCTGATTTTTCCACAGGATCCTGCCTTTCTCATCCGCCAGGGCATAGGGAAGGTTCATCTCCGACAGCAGGTGCTTCTGCACCCAGGAATAATCGGAGGAAAACTCCACCAGTCCGGCCAGCAGCCGCCGCTTTCTGTAAAAGTAAAGCCAGAGCGCGATTGCCACATAGACAGCCGTAAACCCGAACATGACCAGTCCCGCAATGGCGGAGAGCATCCCCACCACCAGATTCATCGCCACCACCAGGGCGGAGAGCAGGATCGGCCACTGCAGATAAATGCGCAGTTCACCCCTTACCTTTCGCTTCTCTTTCATATACACCTCACTGAAATGTATTTCTTCGCACAAAACTCCAATTTAACCCTTAGTATAGCATAAAAAGAGCCGTCCGTAAAGCCGCCCGGATTCCTGTTGCCCGCTCCGGCTTCTTATTGTATAATTACAAAAAGATTCTGCCACACTCTTAAAGATGCAGAATCAGAAAATAACACAAAGGAGGCCTTGATATGGAATATATTAGGCTTATCGGAATCCTGATCGTCATCGTGGGCTTTGCCCTGAAGCTGGATTCCATTCTGATCATCTTCCTGGCGGCTGTCACCACCGCTCTGGCCGGCGGCCTGGGCATCACCGGACTTCTGGACACCCTGGGAAGCAATTTTGTGTCCAACAGAAGTATGGCTATCTTCATCATCATTCTGTTTGTGACCGGAACTCTTGAGAGAAACGGCCTGCGGGAGGCCGCCGCCGCTTTCATCCGGAAATTTAAAAACGTGACCGCCGGAAAGCTGGTGTGCATCTACGGCGTCATGCGGTCCTTTTTCGGTGCCTTCAACGTAAACTTCGGCGGCGTCACCGGTTTTGTGCGTCCCGTGATCATGCCCATGGCAGAGGGCGCCATCTCCGAGGAAGGGGAAACTCCGGACGAAGATTACGTAGAAGAAATCAAGGGCATGACCTCCGCCATGGACAACATCGCCTGGTTCTTCTTCCAGGTTCTGTTTGTGGGCGGCTCCGGCGGAATCCTGGTGCAGTCCACTTTAAGCGGTCTGGGCTATGAGGTGGAGCTCATCGACCTGGCAAAAGTCGAGATCCCCATCGCGTTCATCGCCCTGGTGATTGCCTGCGTCTATTTCACCCTCATGGACCGGAAGCTGCGGGCCAAATACTTAAAATCCAAAAAAGCAGAAAAATCCGGCAGCGCATCCGGAAAAAAGGAGGTTTAAACCATGGCTTTTTTTGCGGATCCGACCATCACTCTCAGCAATAAGCTGCTAGAGTGCGTCTACATCATCATCGGCCTGATCACCATCTATGCAGGCGTGAAAAATCTTCTGGACAAAGAAAATCCTTCCCGCTTCGGAACCTTTGTGTTCTGGACCTCCTTCGGCGTCGTGTGCGCCTTCGGCCACTGGCTGCCAGCCAGAGTGTCCGGTGCCCTGGTGGTCATCATGATCATCCCCGCCATTTTCAAGCGGGTAAAGGTGGGAAAACAGGATGTGCCGTCAAAGGAATACACCAAAAAGCAGTTTCAGAAGATCGGCATGAAAATCTTTATCCCCGCCCTGACCATGGGCGTGCTGTCCCTGCTCTTTGCCCTGTTTACGGACATCAGCGCCCTGGTGGGCGTGGCCTGCGGAGTGATCATCTCCGTTATTCTGCTCATGTGCTATTCCAAAGACAACAAGCCGGTGACCTTCCTGAAGGACTCTGAACGGCTTCTGTCCATGATGGGCCCCTTATGTATGCTTCCCCAGCTTCTGGGCGCTCTGGGCGGGGTATTCACCGCCGCCGGCGTGGGCGACGTCATCGGCCGGCTGGTGTCCGGCATTGTGCCTGAGGGCAATGTGACCGTGGGCATCATCGTGTTCGCCGTGGGAATGGCCATGTTCACCGCCATCATGGGCAACGCCTTCGGCGCCATCACCGTCATAACCATCGGCGTGGGCGCCCCCTGTATTCTGGCTTACGGCGCGGATCCCGTGGTGGTGGGCATGATCGCCTTAACCTGCGGCTACTGCGGCACTCTGCTGACCCCCATGGCGGCCAACTTCAACATTGTTCCCGTGGCGGTTCTGGACATGAAGGACCGGTTCGGCGTGATCAAAAAGCAGGCCCCGGTGGCAGTCATCATGCTGGTAATCCAGATCATTTACATGATCGCCCTTCACTAGGAAGCCGGAACCTTCCGGCTTTGCCTTGGGGCGGAACTGATTTTTCCATACTTTACCATCAGGAAAGGAGACTTTTTCTATGAAAATCTTAGTGACAGGCTTTGACCCCTTCGGAGGGGAAACCGTAAACCCGGCCTATGAGGCCGTAAAGCTGCTGCCGGACACCATCGGCGGCGCCCAGATCTTCAAGCTGGAGATCCCCACCGTGTTCTCCCTCAGCGGCCCCGCTGTGGAGGAGGGCATTAAAAAATATCAGCCGGACGTGGTTCTCTGCGTGGGACAGGCCGGCGGACGGGCCAGCATCAGCGTGGAGAAGGTGGCCATCAACTTTGTGGACGCCCGCATCCCGGACAACAACGGAGAGCAGCCCTTAGACGAGCCCCTTCAGGCAGACGGACCGGCCGCCTACTTCTCCACCCTTCCCGTGAAGTCCATGGTACAGCACGTGAAGGACGCGGGCCTGCCCTGCTACCTCTCCTTCACCGCCGGCACCTACGTGTGCAACAGCATTATGTACAACGTACTCTACATGTGTGAGAAGCGCTATCCCGGCATCCGCGCCGGTTTCATCCACGTTCCCTACGCCTGCGGCCAGGTGATCGACAAGGCAAACACCACCCCGTCCATGCCCTTGGAGACCATCGCCAAATCCCTGGAATACGCCATCGAGGCCATCGCCATCGACCGGCAGGACAGCGGGGAGAGCGCCGGCGAGCTCCACTGACCGATCATCAGTCCCCATGTCCGCTGACGCGGACACCGCGGAACAGACTTTCACAGCAAAAAATGTCAGGGCGTCTGACTGCAGCATCAGCACGCCCTGACATTTTTCTTTATCCTGTCATTTTTCTTTACAGTGTCATTTCTTTTATAACGGTAAACTGGCGGATCCGCAAAATTTATCCTAGCGGATCTCTGCTCCCGCCGGCATATCTTTCTCCGGGGTCATTAAGGACAGCTTTCCATCCCCGTCCTCGGCGCACAGCAGCATGCCTTCCGATACCATTCCCGCAAGCTTGGCCGGCTTTAAGTTGGTGACCACCATCACCTTCTTGCCCACCATCTCCTCCGGGGAGTAATCTGCCTTGATGCCGCTTAAGATCTGGCGCACCTGGCTGCCGATCTTCACTTTGCTGCACAGCAGCTTTTTGGACTTGGGCACCGCCTCGCAGGCGATGATCTCTCCCACCTGGAACTGGAGCTTCGCGAAATCGTCATAGGTGATCTCCGGCTTTGCCTCCACGTCAATCCCGTCGGAAGCCTCTTCTCCGGACTCTTTGCCGCCGTTCTGGCCGCCCGCAGCTTCTGCTTTCTTCTCCGCCTCCGCTCTCTGGGCCGCCTGCATAGCCTCCACCTTCTCCATAACTTCCTTCACGTCCACTCTGGCAAACAGGATCTCCGGCTTGTCCGTCACCTTATTTCCCGACGGATATTTTCCGAATACATCCATCTCCTGGAGAGCCCGTTTTTCCGTGTTCAGCTGCTTTAAGATCTTCTCTGAGGTCTCCGGCATGAAGGAGGCCAGCAGGGAAGCGCCGATGGTGATGGCCTCCGTCAGGTTGTAGAGAACGGTGGCCAGGCGGTCTTTCTTCGCCTCGTCCTTTGCCAGAGCCCAGGGAGTGGTCTCGTCAATGTACTTGTTGCTTCTTCTGAAGATGCCGAAGATCTCTGTGATGGCGTCCGCCACACGCAGCTGGTCCATCTTCGCGTCCACTTTCTTCACCGCTTCCAGAACCGTGTTCTTCAGATCCTCATCCACCGGCTCCGCCGCCCCGCGGTCGCACACCACGCCGTCAAAATACTTGTTGGTCATGGAGATGGTGCGGTTTACCAGGTTGCCCAGGATGTTGGCCAGGTCGGAGTTCATCCGCTCCACCATCAGCTCCCAGGTAATCACGCCGTCATTGTCAAATGGCATCTCGTGAAGGACAAAGTAACGGACGGCGTCCACGCCGAAGAAGTCCACCAGAGTATCCGCGTAGATCACATTTCCCTTGGACTTGCTCATCTTGCCGTCTCCCTGAAGCAGCCACGGATGGCCGAACACCTGCTTGGGCAGGGGCAGACCCAGGGCCATCAGGAAGATGGGCCAGTAGATGGTGTGGAACCGGATAATATCCTTGCCGATCAGATGAAGGTCCGCCGGCCAATATTTCTTAAACAGCTCGTCGCTGTTGCCGTCGCAGTCATAGCCCAGGCCGGTGATATAGTTGGTCAGAGCATCCAGCCACACATAAGTCACATGCTTCGGGTCAAAATCCACCGGGATTCCCCATTTGAAAGAGGTTCTGGACACACACAGGTCCTGAAGTCCCGGAAGCAGGAAGTTGTTCATCATCTCATTCTTGCGGGCCACCGGCTGGATAAACTCCGGATGCTCGTTGATGTAGTCAATCAGCCGGTCGGCATACTTGCTCATTCTGAAGAAGTAAGCCTCCTCCTTTGCCGGCTGCACCGGGCGGCCGCAGTCCGGGCATTTTCCGTCCACCACCTGGGACGGAGTCCAGAAGGACTCGCAGGGAGTGCAGTACAGTCCCTCATAATATCCCTTGTAAATATCGCCCTGATCGTACAGCTTCTTAAAAATCTTCTGAACCTGTTTCTCATGGTAGTCGTCTGTGGTACGGATGAACTTGTCGTAGGACGTGTTCATCAGATCCCAGATTCTCTTGATCTCCCCGGCCACTCCATCCACAAACTCCTTGGGCGTCACGCCGGCTTCCTCCGCCTTCAGCTCAATCTTCTGGCCGTGCTCGTCCGTTCCTGTCTGGAACCGAACGTCATAGCCCTGCTCCCTCTTATAACGGGCGATGCTGTCCGCCAGCACGATCTCGTAGGTGTTGCCGATGTGGGGCTTTCCAGACGTGTAGGCGATGGCCGTTGTAATATAATACGGTTTCTTGCAATTCTGGCACATGTCCAAATCCTCCTTCTCATTTTCCCGTGAAATACAGCATAGAAACGAAGTTTTCTATGAAAAAAAAGCCCCGTCTTTAATCACCTTAAAGACGAGACATTCTCCCGTGTTACCACTTTAATTCATCCCCGCCTCGCGGCGCGGACCTTCTCAACTGCTTTGAAACTCTCCGCAGTCTGCGCGGTAACGGGCGCTCCCGTCGCAGGCTCAAGCCATTCCCTCACCTGCTCTGCTCCGAGGCCATGTTCAACAGCTCCCCATGCTCCCTTCTCACCTGCCGGGATTCTCTGTCATGGTTTCCGCCGTCTACTCTTCTCTTCTCTGCATTTTCCCTCTTTACTTTTCCCGGAAAATCATAGTCTTAGTTTAATCGTTTCCCTGTTCTTTGTCAAGCCTGGGGCCGGCAGGAAAGGTATGATTTGTCAACTTTTCCAATATATATTATAATTAGGAAAAAACCAGGAGGATTTACCATGAATCATATTCATTCCAGAAGCCGCCGCTTCCGGAGGGCAGCCGCCGCCCTGGGGCTGTGGACTGCCATCTCTGCATCCGGCTGCCGCGGAGTGCCGGATATCACGGAGACATCCGCCCCGGCGCAGCAGGATTACGAAGTCTATACAGAAGCCTCCGTCCAGGCTCAGAACGCCTTTGACCAGTTTACGGAAGAACTGTTTCAAAAAGAAATCTCCGCCGACGCCATCTCCCTCCACTACAGCCTGGCGGACCCGTCCGCCTATGGGATCGACGATCCAGCCACCGCCTTCGGATCCGCCTCCCTGGAATCTCTCCAGGCGGACATGGCGGACACAAAGTCGGTGCAGGAGGAGCTGCTCCAGTTTGACCGCTCCCTTCTCACAGAAGACCAGCAGCTCACCTGGTCCGTGCTGAACTCCTATCTGGAGACGGCCCTGATGAGCGACGGGCTGGAGCTCTACAGCCGGCCCCTCTCCCCCACCATCGGCATCCAGGCCCAGCTGCCCATTCTGCTGGCGGAATATCCCTTCTACACCAGGGATGACGTGGAGGACTACCTCTGGCTGCTCTCCCAGATCGACGTCTACTACGGAGAGCTGGAGGAATTTGAGCGGGAGAAATCCGCCGCCGGACTGTACTACAGCGACACCACCATCGACCACCTGATTCAGTCCTGCGAGAGTTATCTCATCCCCGCCCAGGATAACTTCCTCACGGAGACCTTTGAGGAAAAGCTGGCCGGACTGACGGATGTCACCGAGGAGGAAAAACAGGCGTGGCGTCAGGAACACGTCTCCCTGATCGGGGAACATTTTGTTCCCGCCTACCAGTCTCTCATCGAGACCCTCACCTCCCTGAAAGGGACGGGAACCAATGAAGCCGGCATGTGCGGATACCCCCAGGGGAAGGAATACTATGAATACCTGGTCTACGCGGCCACCGGCACCTCCTACAGCTCCGTGGACGATTTGACCGACGCCGTCACAAACCGCATTGAGGAGGACGCCATGGCGGTGGCGGAGCAGCTCACCCCGGAGCTCTATGAGGAAATGCTGACCTACACCTTCAGCGAGACCGATCCTGACGCCATCCTGGAAAGCCTTCAGGTACAGATTCAGGAAGATTTCCCCCAGCTTCCCGCCTGCTCTTACACCGTCAAGGAGGTGCCGGAGGCCCTGGAGCTGTCCCTCAGCCCCGCCTTCTACCTGACGCCGCCCATGGACCGCTTCCAGGACAACGTCATTTACATCAACGGCAGTGAGCAGTACGCCTCCACGCCTCTCTACACCACCCTGGCCCACGAGGGATATCCCGGCCATCTGTACCAGACAGTGTATTTCTCCTCCGTCTGCGACGAGCCGGTGCGCCACCTTCTGTCCTTCCCCGCCTACACGGAGGGATGGGCCACCTACGCGGAATTTCAGTCCTACTACTTTGACAACGGCCTGTCGCCCCAGCTGCAGGATCTGCTCATGCACAATCAGGCGGTCTCCCTGGGAATCCACGCCCTGCTGGATTTGAACATCAACTACTACGGCTGGACTGAAGACCAGACCGCCGCGTTCCTGGAGGAGACCTACGGCATCACCGACCGGGAGACGGTGAACCGGATGTTTGAGGCCATGGTGGATAACCCTTCCAACTACCTGGAGTACTATGTGGGGTGGCTGGAGATCCAGGAAATGCGGGAACAGGCGGAGGAGACTCTGGGAACGGGCTTCAACGCCATGGACTTCCACACTTTTCTCCTGGACATGGGGCCTGCCCCCTTCTCCCTCATCCGCACCTACTTCCAGTCCTGGCTGGTGACCGCGCCCCTGTCCCAGAACGCGGCGTAACACGGCGCTGTCATATTTTCCTCACCGGGGAATATCTTTATAAAAATAAGATTCCCCGGTGTTTTTCATGTCCTTTCTCACGTTTCTGTCCAACATTCTTGTCCCCCTGATCCTGTTTTACATCATCGGCTTCGGAATTCTGTCCCGGCGTCCGGTATTTGACGATTTTTTAAAGGGAGCTGCCGACGGTATGCGCACCGTAGCCGGGATTCTGCCCACTCTGGTGGGCCTGATGACGGCCGTGGGCGTGCTGCGGGCTTCCGGTTTTCTGGATTTCCTGGGGGAGGCTCTCACGGCTCCCGCCGCCTTCCTCCACATTCCGCCGCCCCTGGTTCCTCTGCTCATCGTCCGTCTGATCTCCAACTCCGCCGCCACCGGCCTCCTCCTCGACCTGTTCCGGGAATTCGGGACCGACTCCTTCACCGGCATTTCCGCCTCCATTCTCATGAGCTGCACGGAAACCGTTTTCTACTGCCTCAGCGTCTACTTCGGCTCCGTAAACGTCACCAGAACCAGATACACCTTGGCCGGGGCCATGACCGCCACCGCCGCGGGGGCGGCTGCCGCCATTTTCCTGGCTTCCCTGTGAATAGGACACAAAAAAAACACAGGAATGTAAGAATTTCCTAATTTTTATATAGTTGTAATGGAAAAAAAAATCATGTATAATCAGTTGGAGACTTTTAGATACAGAATGGTTCACGTCTAAAACAAAGGGGAAAAAAGTGGATAGCTATCAAACGCTCAATGACGTATTAGTCAATCTGTTTCGGGACATTATGGATATTGAACAGAAGGCGGTGGCCACGCAGGAATTTCACGACATCACCAGCAACGATCTTCATGTCATCGAAGTGATCGGCGTGGGCAGTCCGAAGAACATGTCCACCATCGCGAAAGAGCTTTCCGTCACAGTAGGCACTCTGACCATAGCCGTCAACGGACTGGTCAAAAAAGGCTATGTCACCCGCGAGCGCGGCCGGGATGACCGGCGGGTTGTCTATATTTCCCTCTCTGAGAAAGGCAGAAAAGCCTACGCTCATCACGCCCGTTTCCATCAGGAAATGATCGACGGCATCCAGGCCGCCCTGACCCCTGAGGAGATGGCAGCCCTGGTGAAGGCGCTGGAAACACTGAAAAACTGGTTTCATCAGCTTTCCACCCAATGAGCAGTACCCCGCGGCGCCGGCCGAATCGACGCGCAGCCATGTCCGTCCGGCCCACTGTCCGCAGAAATGAAGGAGGCATTACATTATGAAAAAACTCGCACTTTGCATAACAGGAGCTCTGCTGGCCATGTCCATGGCAGCCTGTTCCCCCACGCAGAAGGAAACCGATCCGGCAGCTGCCCTGGAACAGCAGTCCACCGGCGGAGCTGAAGATAAAGTACCTGATCCCACCGCAGAGGTTCTGGAGATTGCGTCCATCTACGTTCCGGACGAGGCCAGGACGGGATTAAAGCAATCCATGGAAGGCCTGACCACCCTGGATGCCGATTCCCTGATCGCCAAGCTGGTGGAGTACGGCGTTCTCCCGGAGGACTGTCAGGTTCTCTCTTATGAGACGAAGGGAGAGGAAGAAGATTCCGCAGCCGGCCCCGGCGTTGACGCAGGCGCCACCATCTCCGCGTCCGCGGTCATCAACCTGTCCGACATCCCGGATGGAGACAACATTGACAAACAGCTGGTAACCGGAGCCATCGGCAACACCATCACGGAAAATCTGGGCGTCCGTTCCCTGACTATCGAGGAAAACGGCACCGTTTTCGCCGACAATGTAACATTCCAGAGCGAATACGAGACTCTGATCACCGAGTAAACCCAAAGAAGCCGAACCGCCTGTCAAAAGACCTGCGGTCCGGCTTCTTTTTTTGTTCTGTTTACTGCCGCTGATCGCCCTCGAAGAACAGGGCCACCGTTCCCGGTCCAGTGTGGCTTCCGATCACCATTCCAATGGAGTGGATCTCCACCGGCCCGCTGAGCCTGGGAAACTCCTGCTCCACCAGATCAGCCACCGCCCTGGCATCCTCATAGCAGGCCGACTGGGAAATCAGACAGCGGCCGCTGTAATTTTCCCCGTCTCTGGCATGTTCCTTCATCTTTTCCACCATGGCGCGGATCACTTTCTTTTTCCCCCGATACTTCTCTCTGGGCACCAGTTTTCCACTGGCGTCCACGTTCATCAGGGGACATATCCCCAGAGCCGTCCCGAAGAATCCGGCTGTCTTTGAGATCCGGCCGCCCCGGATAAAACTGGTCAGGTCCGAAGAGAAGAACCAGTGATGGATATTCAGCCGATGTTCCTCCGTCCAGGCCGCCGTCTCCTCCAGGCCGGCTCCCTTTTTCCTCATATCGTCCGCCAGCATTACCAGCAGTCCATAACCGGAGGAAGCTCCCAGGGAATCCACCACCAGGATCCTTCTCTCCGGAAATTCCTCCTCCAGCTGCTCTTTTGCCAGCCTGGCAGAATTGACCGCTCCGGAGATTCCGCCGGACAGGGCGATGTGAAGCACATCCTTTCCCTGTTCCAGCGCCGGACGGAACAGATCCTCGTATTCCTTCACGTTGACCTGAGCCGTGGTGGGCTGAGCGCCGGCCGCGATCCTGCGGTAGAATTCCTCCGGCGCCATGCTCTTTCCCAGATCATCCTGATATTCTTTTCCGTCCATCAGGCAGTGAAAGCAGGCAAAGGGAATTTCTCTCTCCTCAAAAAAATTCCTGTCCATATCTGCCGTGGAACAGCAGGTAATCACAAATTCTCCCATCGCCCGTCCCCCTGTCTCTCTTACTCTGCCTTCTCCTCCAGGTAATCATAGGCAAACTGGGCGTACATGGCTGCTCCCCGCTTCAGCACGCTCTCGTCCACCGTGTAGTGGTCGTTGTGGTTCTTCGCCGTATAACCCAGCTTCTCATTGCGGCTTCCGATAAATCCGAAGATTCCCGGAACTTTCTCCATGTACATGGCAAAATCCTCGCTGCCCATCATCTTCGGCAGACTCTTCAAGCAGTCCTCCCCGTACATCTTCACCGCCGCCGCGTTGGCGATCCGGTTCAGATCCTCATGGTCGTTGATCACAGGGCCGGGATAATAGTCGAATTTCAGCGTAGCTTTGGCACCGAAGGACTCCGCCACATGCTCCACAATATTTCTCAAAAGGCCCTCCGTCTTTCCTCTCATCTCCGCGGAGTGGGTTCTGGTGGTTCCCTCCATCACTACCTTGTTGGCGATAATGTTGAACCGCTGGCCGCCGTGGATCTCACCGATGGTAACCACCAGGGGATTTAAGGGGTCGTTCATTCTGGACGCAATGGCCTGCACCTCTGTAATGATATGGGCTGCGGCCAGAATAGCGTCCACGCCCTGGTGAGGCGCGGAACCGTGAGCGGATACGCCCTCCACCTCAATGGTAAAATTGTCGGCGCTGGCCATGCGGGGACCGGACTCAAAGTTCATGTAGGGAGCATCGAAATCTCCCCAGATATGAGCGCCGTAGATGGCATCCACCCCATCCAGGAAACCGTGCTCAATGTAATACCTGGCTCCGTAGCAGGACTCCTCCGCCGCCTGGAAAATGATCTTCACATTTCCCTTTAACTCATCCTTCTTCTCCATGAGCATCTTGATGCCGCCTAAAAGCATGGCAATGTGGCAGTCATGGCCGCAGGCGTGCATCACACCGGCGTTTTTGCTGCAGAAAGAAAGACCTGTGTGCTCTTCCACGGGAAGGGCGTCAATGTCTGCCCGCAGAGCCACCGTCTTCGTGCCGGCTCCCGCCTTTCCGCCTTCGATCATAGCCCAAAGACCTGTATAGTCGTCATAATAGTGGGGTTCAACCCCCATCTCCTCCAGGCGCTTTCCAATCTCCTTCGTCGTATTTTTCTCCTCAAAGGAAAGCTCCGGGCACTGATGGAAAAATCTCCTCTGATCAATGATCCACTGCTCATTTTGTTCAGCTAATTCCTTAAAATTCATGAAAAATCCCCATCCTTTCTGAAAATTTCTTTCATACCCTCATTATATACAAAAAACACCCTGCCGGCAAGCCTTACTCTCCGGCAGGGTGTCTCTTTTTTCTTCTCTGTTCCGCCGGCACAATTTACCCAAGATTACCGCCCGTTTATGCGCGGAGAAGAGGGATAAAGATGCTGGCGATGATAACGGATGTGATGGTAACGGTCACAAATCCGCCTACGATCATCTGCGGAAGCATATTATCCATTAAGTATTCTTTTTCCTCATCGTTGTCAGCCAGAGCCTTGGAAGCCTCATCCGTCAGAACGTAGTTCGGCGGGAAGCCGTACAGAGCCGTAAGGCTGGTGGCGATAGCCATGTAGGGGCTGACTTTCAGGATCTTGCCCACAATAAAGGAGCAGATGCACATACCGATCACGCCTACCACAATGATCAGTACCAGCGGTCCAAGGATCTCCAGAAGAAGCTCGGGAGTCGCGCTGTTCAGGCCGCCGAACACATACATCATAAGAACGAACATCAGGAAGTTAAAGCATCCGTTCTCCTTCAGCACATTGGGACGCAGGAAGCCGATCTCCGTGGCCGCGATGCCCAGGATCAGGGCGATCACTGCCTGGTTGATGGCATATACACCCATGAAAGTGCCGGTCCAGGTGCTGATCAGGGAAGACAGCAGCGCCACAATCATGATGGTGGTCAGGGACACTGCGGTGGAATAGTACTTGTTGGGGATCTCCGGGATGAGTTTCTTTTTCTTCTTCTCTTCCACGGCGAACTTGCCGTTCACCTCGTCGATCTCTCCTGCCTTGGCAACCTTTTTCACTTTTCCGCTTCTGTAGTCCTTTAACAGGTTGCGGCCTTCCTTCTTCAGCATGACTGCTGTAAGGGGATAGCCTGCAAAGCCCTGGCAGACATACATACAGATCGCCAGTACGGCTGCTCTCTCAAGGCCCAGGTTCTGAGCGGCCTCCTGCATCATGGTAGCTGCCACAATGCCGCCGGTCAGAGGCGGAAGACCTGCTACAATATAGTTAAAGTCAACAAAGATCGGGCAGATGATCATACATGCGGCCACCATGCCGGCCAGTCCGGCCAGGCAGACCACAATGATCTTCCACTGCTTCTTCAGCTCGCTTAAGCTGATGGAAGTACCCATGTGGGTAATGCAGATCATGATTGCCAGCGTGCCGCCCAAAGGCGCGCCGAAGCCGGCCAGCGTCACGATATCCTTCGGGAAGAAGGTCCAATATCCCAGAAGGAACAGCACTGCCACCACGAACACAGACGGAATCCATGCTTTCGTCAGGGTACCAATCGTATCACCGAGGGCATACACGATACACAGAACCAGCATGGCAACAATCGGTGAAGCGACGATAAAAGCCTGAAGTTGTTCCATACAAATTTCCTCCTTTTTCTCCAATATACGGCCTTTGGAATCCTGCCAAAGCCCATGCGCCTTCCGTCTTGGGCCGGACGCGCACCCCTCTATTTTTATGACTGCCGACCGGAACCGACCGTCAATTTGAGAGCAAATTTGTCCTGAATTGTCTTTTTGCAATATTCAATTAGCTAATTATACTCTTTTATATAAAAAAAGTCTACTTGATTATTAAATTTTTGAAAAAAAATTATAAAATATCTATGTGACCCTATTGCTTTTCCTCATATAACATCCTATAATCAACATTAATTCGTTATTACTATAACGTATGAAAGAAAGGAGATTTTGCACTATGGAAAAAACACTGCAGCTCGCCATGGAGAACAAGGACTACATCGTGGAAATGCGCCGGCACTTCCACTGCAATCCGGAACCCAGCGAGCATGAGGTAAATACCAGCAAGAGAATCTATGAAGAACTGGAGAAAATGGGACTGGAGCCGAAGATGGTCTGCTCCAGCGGCACCGGCGTAATGTGCGACATCAAGGGCAAGGGCCCGGGCAAAACCATCGCTCTGAGAGCAGATATGGATGCCCTGAGCGTTCAGGAATTAAACGACGTTCCCTACAAGTCCACCGTGGACGGCATGATGCACGCCTGCGGCCACGACGCCCACACTGCCACCCTGTTGGGAGCGGCAAAGATCCTCAACGCCTGCCGGGATGACTTTAACGGCACCGTCCGCCTGCTGTTCCAGCCGGCTGAGGAGACCGCCTACGGCGCAAAGGCCATAATTGAGGCCGGATGCCTGGACGGCGTGGACGCCACCATGGGAACCCATGTAAATCCCTCCATCAAAGCCGGAACCTTCTCCGTGGAGGCAGGCCCGAGACTGGCTGCTGCCACCTGGTTCAAATACCGCTTCATCGGCAAACCGGGACACGGCGCTCAGCCTCACCAGGGCGTGGACGCCGGACTGGCTGCCTGCGCTGCCGCTCTGGATCTGCAGCACATAGTGAGCCGTGAATTCCCGGCCGACAAGCCGTTGGTCATCACCATCGGAAAGATCGAGGCGGGCACCCGCTTCAACGTCATCGCCGCTGAGGCCGTGCTGGAAGGCACTGTCCGCTGCTACGATCCGGAGATCTTCCGCGCAGTTCCCGCATCCATGGAGCGTGTGGTAAAGGGCGTTGCCGATGCCTACCGCTGCGAGCTGGTGGTGGAAAAGCACGACGCCCTCACCATGCCCTGCTACAACCCCGAGGCTCCCACCCTCCGCGGACAAGCTACTGTAAAGAAGCTCTTCGGTGAAGAGGGTCTGGCCCATGTAGCTCCTACCATGGGCGGCGAGGACTATTCCTTCATGATGGACAAGGTGGCAGATTCCCTGTATATCAGCGTGGGAACCGGCAACGCGGAGAAAGGCTGCTGCGAGCCCAACCACTCCGGCCGCTTCAACGTGGATGAGGAAGCCCTTCCCGGCGCTTCCGCTGTTTACGCTCAGTACGCCATCGACTATCTGAACGAATAAAGAACACTGCATATCATAAGAACTGCCGGAAACGGCAGACCAAGACAGGGGCCGGTGCGGCTTTCGCAAGTCACACCGGCCCCTGTCTATTCTTACCCCATCTGTTTTTGCTTCCGCGCCTGTTTTTCCTTCGGCGCTCTCCCCGGTTTCATTTATCCCTCCCGGGACAGAAAGAAAATAACGCCGAACCCTGCGGCCAGGGCGGGCAGGCAGACCAAAAGCTCTCCCGCCGGCGGAATTCCGGGAAACACTTCCGCCACCGAGCCCAGCACAAACCCCAGAATCATCATGTAAGTAGGCTGGGGATATCGGTTCATGGCCTTTTCCAGTCCCTTGGCGGTCACCACGATGCCCGCCAGGAGCCCCAGACCCAGGGGAACCAGAAAGGGCAGATACAGCCCGCTGATGGCCCGCATCAGCTCATCGTAGAGTCCCATGACCAGAAACAGGTAGGAGACGCTGATTCCCGGCAGCACAAGAGCCGCCGCGGCGATCACTCCCGCCGCCATGAGAAACAGAAAGCTGGTCAGCCCCGCCCCCATCTCCGACTGGAAAGCGCCCACGGGAAGCCGCCCCACGGCGAACACCGCCAGCAGTCCCAGCGCAATCCAGGCCAGTGACTCCCAGGAAAATCTCTGAATCCTGGCCTCCTTAAAAATCATGGGCACACCTCCGGCCACTGCCCCCAGGAAGAAATACATCATGGGCATGGGAAACCGTTCAATCAGCCCCAGCAGAGGCCTGGCAAACAGGATCATTCCCAGACCGCCTCCCAGACAGAACAGGGCCAGGAATATGAGATTCCCTTTCTTATTCTTCATAAATGAGCTGACCGATGAGATCAGCCGGTCGTAAATCCCCAGGATCATGGCCATGGAGCCGCCGCTCACCCCCGGCACCAGCATGGTGCCGCCTACAATCATCCCCTTCACTACAGTAAAAACAGAATGGTTATTCATAGTTCTTTATTCAGCCTTTTCCTCCAGATAGTCCCAGGCGAACTGGGCGTACATGGCGGCGCCTCTCTTTAACAGGCCCTCATCCGCCGTGTAGCAGTCGTTGTGGTTGGAAGCCGTGTAGCCCTTCTCCGGGTCATAGCTGCCAAGGAAGCCGTAAATTCCGGGAACTTCGTCCATGAAGAAGGAGAAATCCTCGCTGCCCATCATCTTCTCCAGATGCTTCAGGCAGCCTTCCCCGTACAGCTTCACCGCAGCCTTCTCCACGATCTGATTTAAATCCTCGTGGTCGTTGCTCACAACGCTGGTGAGATATTTCATCTCCAGAGATCCCGTCGCCCCGTGGATGGCCGTCACATGCTCCACAATGCTGCGCAGAATCTCCTCCGTCTTCTTTCTCATCTCCGAAGACAGGGTGCGGACCGTACCGGTCATCACCACCTTATTGGGGATGATATTGAACCGCTGGCCTCCATTGATAGTTCCGAAAGTCACCACCAGGGGATTTAAGGGGTCGTTGTAGCGGGACACGATCTCCTGAGCCTCCGACACAATGTGTATCGCGGTGGTTATGGCGTCCACTCCCGCGTGGGGAGAGGATCCGTGGGCGGAAAGTCCATTGACCTCAATGCGGAATTCATCGCAGCTGGCCATGCGGGGACCGGACTCAAAATTTAAGTAGGGCGCCTCAAAACCGCCCCAGATATGAGCTCCGTAGATGGCGTCCACTCCGTCCAGCGCTCCGTGCTCGATCATGTACTTTGCCCCCATAGCCACTTCCTCAGCCGGCTGGAACAGGATTCTCACATTGCCTTTCAGCTCATCCCTGTGATCCATCAGCATTTTCACGCCGCCCAGGAGCATGGAAATGTGGCAGTCATGACCGCAGGCGTGCATCACCCCGTCGTTCCTGCTGCAGAACTCCAGGCCGGTGTGCTCCTCCACGGGAAGGGCGTCAATGTCCGCCCGCAGGGCTACCGTCTTCGTGCCGGCTCCTGCCTTTCCCCCCTTGATATCCGCGGTCAGACCTGTGTAGCCGTCATAATAATGGGGTTCCAACCCCATTGCCTCCAGCCTCTTTCCGATCTCCTTCGTGGTATTGACCTCTTTCTCGGACAGTTCCGGACACTGGTGGAAAAATCTTCTCTGCTCAATGATCCACTGTTCATTTTTTTCTGCTTCTTCTCTGAAATTCATACCTTCGGCCTCCCTCGCCATTATATTTGCCCCTATCATACCGGAAAATCCAGATCCCGGCAAGGGAAACTTGCAGATCCTGACACAAGAACGGAAAATTTCCTTGAATTCCCCTGTCCGCGCCCCTATAATTCAAGATAGATTTCTAAATGCAAAGGGGGAAACCTGTTATGGAAAAGACAATGGAACTGGCAGTAAAATACAGAGATTACGTCATCGGTCTGCGGCGGTATTTCCATCAGCATCCGGAGCTGGGAGGCCAGGAGGTGAACACCTCCCGCCGGGTAATCGAAGAGCTGACGGCCATGGGGCTGGAACCGAAAGTGATCGGCTCCTACAAGACCGCCGTGATCTGCGACATCCACGGAGAACATCCGGGAAAAACCATCGCCCTTCGGGCGGACATGGACGCCTTAAACGTCCAGGAGTTAAACGACTGCCCCTACAAATCCCAGGTGGACGGGGTCATGCACGCCTGCGGCCACGACGGCCACACCGCTTCCCTGCTGGGGGCGGCCAAGGTCCTGATGGAGTGCAGGGATCAGATCCGGGGCACGGTGCGCCTGATCTTCCAGCCGGCGGAAGAGCTGGGGTCCGGAGCCGACGACACCGTGAAGGCCGGCTGTCTGGAGGGAGTGGACGCCGCCATGGCCATTCACCTGTGGAGCGGCGTCAAAAGCGGCACCATCTCCGTGGAAGCCGGCCCCCGCATGGCCGCCGCCAACTGGTTCCGCTACCGCCTTTCCGGCAAACCGGGACACGGGGCCCGTCCCCACGAGGGCGTAGACGCGGGACTGGCTGCGGCAGCGGCTGTGGTAAACCTCCAGTCCATCGTCAGCCGGGAATTTCCCGCCTCCGATCCGGTGGTGATCACCGTAGGGCACATTGAGAGCGGAACCCGCTTCAACGTCATCGCCTCCGAGGCCATGTTCGAAGGCACCATGCGCTGCTACAACGTACAGGAATTTCTCCACGACATCCCCCAGGCCATGCACCGGGTGGTGGAGCAGACGGCTGACGCTTACCGCTGCCAGGTGACAGAAAAATACGTCTATGACGCCATGCTTCCCTGCAATAACCCGGAGAAGGCTTCCGCCAGAGGCGCCGCCGCCGTAAAAAAGATCCTGGGTGAAAAGGGCATCGGTCACATCGACGCCATGATGGGCGGGGAGGATTTCTCCTACATGATGCACCAGGTTCCCGACTCTCTTCTGGCTTTCGTGGGAATCGGCGATCCGGAGAAGGGCACTGAGGAGCCCCACCACTCGGGAAACTTCAAAATTGACGAGGACTGTCTTCAGAACTCTGTGGCATTTTATGCCCAGTATGCCCTGGACTACTTAAATGAATAACGCAAAAAGAAGCTGGCAGCCATCAGGCTGTCAGCTTCACTGTTTTCCGGTATACGAGAAGAGCAATCACCGCCGTCACCGCCTCGGTGACCCAGAAGGCGTGAAATACTCCGTTGGGGCCGAATATCCGGCTTAAGAGGAAGGCAGCCGGCAGAATCACCACCACATAGCGGCAGAGGGAGATCACCAGGGACTGAGTTCCCTTTCCCAGTCCTTCCAGAGCTCCTGACGTGGTCACGGACACAGAGGAGATGATAAATCCGGCGCTGATAATACGGAGAGCCGTGCCGCCCGCCTGGATGGTCTCCGGATTTTCTGTGAACAGGCCGATGAGAGGCGCCGCCGCCGTCATGCAGATGACCGTTCCAAAAGCCATAATCAGCCCGCTGAGTCCTAAGGTGATCCGGTAAATGCTCTTTACCCGCTTGTACTCCCCCGCTCCGTAATTGTAGCCGATAATGGGGCGGATTCCCTGGACAATGCCGTTGGCCGGCAGATAGAGGAAGGTCTGCAGCTTGTAGTAGATTCCCAGAATCACCACATAGCTCTGGGAGTAAACGGACAGCAGGGCGTTTAAGCAGGACACCAGCAGGGAGGACAGGGCCAGATTCAGGGTGGCCGGAATCCCGATGGCGTAGAGGCGGAGAACCATTCTTCCGTCCCAGGCAAACCCTTTTCTTCTCACCCGCACCGACATAGGCCGAAGGACGTACAGCACCAGATAGATCGCCAGCGTCACCACCTGGCCGATGCCTGTGGCCAGTGCCGCCCCCTCGATTCCCATTTCCGGGAAGATCCCGATTCCGAATATGAGAACCGGATCCAGAATAATATTGGTGATGCAGCCGGCAAGCAGGCTGACCATAGTCTCCTTCATCATTCCCACTGACTGAAACAGCTTCTCAAAAAACAGACCCAGCATAATAATCAGGGAGAAGGAGAAGGCGATGTTGGAGTACCGCACTCCCAGATCAATTACCGTCTCCGACGAGGTAAACATCCGTAAAAACGATGGCATAATCAGGATGCTCACCACCATGGCGACCACCCCGTGGATTGCCGAGAGAATCATTCCATGGACGGCTGCGGCGTCCGCCTTCTGTTTCGCCCCGGCTCCCAGGTGAAGGGCGATCACCGCATTGATTCCCACTCCGAATCCGATGGCCGCCGCGTTGATCAGGTTCTGCACCGGATACACCAGGGACAGAGCCGTCATGGCATCCTCGCTGATCTGGGCCACGAAAAAGCTGTCCACAATGTTGTACAGGGAGTTCACCAGCATGGAGATGATCATGGGCAGGGCCATGGACAGAATCAGGGGAAACACCGGTTTTTCTTTCATAAACGTCTCATTCATTGCTATCCTCCATTCTTTGATCTGCTTGATTTTCTGCGGAACAAAAAAACGCCGCACAATCATCGAATCCGACGATTGTGTGGCGAAAAAAGCCGTAAAACTGAAAAATCCACACGAAATTTTAGCGTAGCCATTGTAGCACAGAGGACATCCGGCGTCAAGGAGAAGTTTAGCCGCCGGAGCGGCTCTGCCGGCCGGAACCGTTCGGATTTCCGCCGCCGGAGCGGTCCATAATCCGGCAGAAAACCACCGCCGCCGCTGTACTCACCGCCGTGGCCAGAATTGCCGGCCCGGTGATGGCGGCGGGATTTACGCTGCCGTACTGGCTGCGGTAGGCTATAATGCTCACGGGAATCAGCTGGAGGGAAGAAATATTGATGATGAGGAAGGTGCACATCTCATTTCCCGCCGTCCCTTTCGGCCGGGCGGGACCTGCTGCCCGGCCGGCTCTCCTGTCGTCTTCCAGCCGTTCCAGCTCCTTCATGGCCCGCAGGCCGGCGGGAGTGGCCGCCCAGGACAGCCCCAGCATGTTGGCGATCAGGTTGGCGGCAATCTGCTTTCTCGCCGGGTGGTCCTCATCCAGAGCCGGAAACAGAAAATTCAGCACCGGTCCCAGCTTTGCCGTCAGGGCACCGATGAGGCCGGCGCCGTTTCCAATCTCCATGATCCCGCTCCAGAAAGCCATGATTCCCAGCATGGTGATGCTCAAAGTCACCGCCTCCCTGGCGGAGCTGATCACCGCGTCCGTCACCTCCGGGAGAGTTCCGTGAAAGGCGGCCCAGATCACCCCCACCGCCATCATCCCCGCCCACAGATAATTCAGCACAGGCTTTCACTCCCCTGCCTTTTTGGTTCATCCTATGTGGAAATATGCTGAAAATATTCCGTTTTATGGTATTTTTATTCTTTTTTTATTATAAAACCGTCAATGTGTTGATTTTTCCTCTGTATTTTTGTATGATTAGTACAAATCAACATGAGGAGGTTAAAATGATGATCTATACCGAAAAGGTCATTCCCTTTGAAAACCGCGCCGGCGGAAAGGGAACCGGGATCCTGCGCATCGCCATGGAGGACGAGCAGCTGGAAGGCCGCGCCAAGGCCATCATGTCCGTCACCCTTCATCCCGGCAGTTCCATCGGCTCTCACCAGCATGTGGGAAATCTGGAGATCTACTACGTGCTGAAGGGGGAGGGAATTTTCACTGTAAACGGCAAGTCAGAACCCATCCACGCGGGACAGGCCGGCTCCATGAACCCGGGAGACTGGCACAGTATTGAAAATACAGGCAGCGAGGATATGTTGATTTCCGCAGTCATTTTATACGAGTGATCAAAAAGGAGGAATGTCACCATGAGCAAGAAATTATTTACTAACTGCCACATCATGGATGTGGTAAACAAGACCGTGACGGAAGGCTCCATCCTGGTTGAGGACGGCGTTATCACCGCAGCCGGGGACTCTGTGGAAGCCGGGGATGCGCAGGTGATCGACCTGGGCGGCAAATATGTGATGCCCGGCCTGTTCAACTGCCATACCCATATGTGCATGCCGCCGGATCCGGCTGTAAATTACAGCCGCAGCGACGCCCAGATCACCATGCTGGCTTTAAAGCATCTTCGTCAGCACTTAAACACCGGCGTCACCTTTATCCGCGACGTGGGCGGAATGGATTACATTGACATCGACATCCGCAACGCGGCGAAGAAGGGTGAGATCGTAGCTCCCGACATGCAGGTTTCCGGAAAGTGCATCTGCATGACCGGCGGACACGGCTGGCAGATGGGCCGTGAGGCTGACGGCGTGGACGACTGCAAGAAGGCAGCCAGAGAGCAGCTGAGAGCCGGCGCTGACTGGATCAAGGTTATGGGTACCGGCGGCGTTATGACCGAGGGCGTGGAGCCGGGATCTCCCCAGCTGGACGAGGATGAGCTGAGAGCCGCCATCGCCGAGGGCCACAAAGTGGGCGCCAAATCCTGCACCCATTCCCAGGGTATGACCGGCATTAAGAACGCGCTCCGGGCAGGAGTAGATTCCATCGAGCACGGCTTCTACATGGATGACTGGTGCTTCGACTGGATGAAGGAGCACAACGTATTCTACGTTCCCACTCTGGCCGCCATGTACTGGATCAAGGTAAACGGCACTGCTGCCGGCATCCCCGAGTACGCAGTACGCAAGGTGAACGCCACCTTCGAGGATCACTTAACCACCTTCCGCAACGCCTACAAAGCCGGCGTGAAGATCGTTCTGGGAACCGATGCGGGAACCCCCTTCAATCCTCATGACAAGACCGCTTATGAGATGATTCTCATGACCAACGCAGGTATGGACGTATGGGATGCTTTACGGGCAGGAACCATCGTGGCAGCCGAGATGTGCGGCGTGGACAAGACCCACGGCTCCATCGAAGCCGGCAAGAAAGCCAACCTGGCTGTATTCGCCGAGGATCCCACCCAGAATCTGGAGACAGTTATGAACTGCCAGATGACCGTTCTGGGCGGCGAGATCGTATATCAGGCATAATCAGCGGAAAACTCCATTTCCGCAGCATGGGGCTGCTGCTCCATAGATGGTTTCATCTGTGGAACGGCAGCCCCGTTTTCATGATAATAAACTGGTACAAATTTCTTCTATAGAGTTTGCCATACCCTCTTTTGCTGCCGTCTTTACCAGCAGCCTTCCTCTTTTGCTCTCTCTTCCA
>NBJMR02800__coassemble_1434_pt1 | contig 42058 bp, 38 predicted proteins | sample NBJMR02800__metabat2_low_PE_040 | metagenome-assembled genome bin NBJMR02800 | reverse complement strand
GATATCCTGATACCAGCATAGAACTGCTTGAGGGTAATTTAGTCCCGACCGAACAATTGTTGGCCGAAAAAAAAATCGACCTTGCTTTTGTTGCTATTAATTCTCTCCAGAATATTCCTGGAAGCGGTGAAGTTTTAGGTTCTGAAGAAATCCTTTTTGCTGCTCCAAAGCAACATCCGTCATGCCATGCATTAGAAGGAGTCTCCTCTTTAACAGCAGATCTTCTGTCCCAATATTTTGGCTCTGACGATTTTATTTTGCCACGCAGGGATTCCACTGTTAATCACGCAATCCAGGATTTCTTAAAATTGTGCCACATCAATTTTGAAGCTGTCTGCAACGTAAATCATATGACTACTATTTCCAATATGGTAGCAAATAAAGTGGGAGTTTCTTTTATCCCAAGTACCTGTCAACAGCCAAATTTGCCCATTCGATACTTCTCGTTGAGCCCTAAAATATATCGACTGAGCGCCATAATTTATCGCAATGACAGACCACTTACCAATGCTGAGAATTATTTACTGGAATTAGCACGAAATTACAAATTATTTCATCATTCCCATTGCCTACCATAATTTATTACACTATAATACGTTCAAGGAGACCTCACATGAAAGACATCATTTTCCTGCAGCCCGTATTCAAGCAGATGCTGTGGGGCGGCACCCGCCTGCGCACGGAATACGGCTACGACATTCCCGGCGACCACACCGGGGAGGCCTGGGTGGTCAGCGCCCACAGTCACGGGGACTGCACCATAAAAGAAGGCCCGGGCGCCGGAAAGACCTTAAGCTGGCTGTGGAAAAACCGGCCGGAACTGTTTGGCTCCGACGGAGCCGGACAATTTCCCCTGCTGGTGAAAATCATCGACGCCAGCGACGATTTAAGCATCCAGGTCCATCCCGACGACGCCTATGCCCGCACCCATGAAAATGGTTCCATGGGCAAAACAGAATGCTGGTATGTGCTGGACTGCGACCCGGACGCCACCATTGTCATCGGCCACAACGCAAAGACCAGGGATGAGCTGAGACAGATGGTCACAGAGAAGCGCTGGGGCGATTTAATCCGGATTCTGCCCATCAAAAAAGGGGACTTTTTCCAGATTGAGCCGGGAACGGTTCATGCCATCCGCAGAGGAACCCTGATCCTGGAGACCCAGCAGAACTCCGACATCACCTACCGGCTCTACGACTACGACCGGCTTCAGGACGGAAAGCCAAGGGAGCTTCACATTGGCAAGAGCCTGGATGTGATCCGCTGTCCCCACCGGGATGTGCCCGTGGGCGGGGAGCAGACGGAAGGCGACGGATTTTCCCGCCGCTGCCTCATCTCCTGTCCCTGCTACTGCGTGGAGAAATGGGACATCCGGACTTCTGCCTGCCTGTCCCAGGGCTATCCTTTCCTGATCGTGGATGTGCTGGAGGGAGAGGGAACGGCGGACGGACATCCCATCCGGAAGGGGGATCATTTCATCCTTCCCAATGGATACGGCAGCTGCACGCTAAGCGGAACCCTCAGCCTGATCACTTCCCACGTACAGGCCTAGGATCATTCAGAAAAAATTGGAGGAATCAGCATATGAAATTTGGAGCACTGGAAGCCGGCGGCACCAAAATGGTGTGCGCCATCGGAAATGAGAACGGGGAGATCACCGAGCGGATCTCCATCCCCACAGAGACACCGGACAAGACCCTTCCCGCCATCGCGGAATTTTTCAAGGGAAAAGATATCAAAGCCCTGGGCATCGGCTGTTTCGGCCCCATTGATGTGCACCGTGACTCTCCCACCTACGGCTACATCACCACCACCCCGAAGCTGGCCTGGAAAAACTGCAACATTGTGGGATATCTCCAGGACATCTTAAAGGTTCCGGTGGGATTTGACACGGATGTGAACGGCTCCATGCTGGGGGAGGCCACCTGGGGCTGCGCCAGAGGCCTTGACACCGCCATCTACATCACCATCGGAACCGGTGTGGGCGTGGGCGTCCTGGCAAACGGAAAGCTTCTCCACGGAATGCTTCATCCGGAGGCCGGTCACCTGCTCTTAACCCCTCACCCGGAGGACACCTACAAAGGGAAATGTCCTTTTCACGGCACCTGCCTGGAAGGAATGGCGGCCGGTCCGGCCATCGAGGACCGCTGGGGAAAAAAGGCTTACGATCTGGCGGACAACCCGAAGGTATGGGAATTTGAGAGCTATTACATCGCTCAGGCTCTGGTGGATTACATTCTCATCCTCTCTCCCCAGAAAATCATCCTGGGCGGCGGCGTGATGCACCAGGAACAGCTCATGCCCATGATCCGCAGCCAGGTGGAAAAGCTGCTGAACGGATACCTGGACACTAAGGAACTTCACGATCTGGAAAACTACATCGTTCTTCCCAGCTTAAACGACAATCAGGGCATTATGGGAGCTCTCAAGCTGGCCATGGACGCCTGCCAGTAACTTTTCGGACAAACGGAGGACGGTACTCCCTCGCAGGATCAATTGGAAGTTTCCCATGATCGGATAGGGAAAGTTCCTTCCCCTATCCGATTCGCGATACCACAGACAGCTCACACCAAAAAAGGCGCAGAGACCTGAGATCATTCAGGTTTCTGCGCCTTCTGCCGTTTTACGCCAGCAGCAGCTTTCTCAAAAATACCAGTTTTTTCCCGAACGTCCGGGCCAGGAATCCCACCAGAAGGGCGGCAATTACCGTTCCCTCCCGCACGCCTTCCAGGCGGTGGGAAAAGATCAGGGCCAGGACGGCGGCAATCACCGTCATGGACACGTCTGCCAGCACCTCCGTGTACACTCCGAAGCCCAGCACCACGCATCCCACCAGCAGATAGATCAGGTTCTCCCCGTAGCCCGCGGGCTGAATAAATCCAAACATCACCATCGTCAGATCAATGAAATATCCGAAGGCCACAGAAATGGGAATCTGAAGCCAGTGCTCCGGCCGGAAATTCTTCTTCAGAATCAGCAGCTGGACGGCGATGAGCAGAATGCTGAACAGGATGGTAAACTCTCCCAGGGTCATGGGAAAATTCAGGCTCAGCACATAGGGGATGGATAAGATCGGCGATGTTCCCAGGCTGGCTTTGGTGATCAGGCTCACCCCCATGGAATTGATGAACAGACCGATCAGAAATATCAGGTACCTTTTCGCTTTCTCCATTGTCTTCACTCCTTCACACTCTCCGTGAGGTTTTCACAGATACGCCGCAGCATGCGGCGGCATTCCTCCCGCTCCTCCGGGGAAAATCCCGCCAGGGCCTGCTCTTCCGCCCGGTCAAACTCCCGCTCCACCACATCCGACAGCTCTTTTCCCTTTTCCGTGAGGAAGACGTAGAGGGACCTGCGGTTGCCGTTTCGCATCCGCCGTTCAATCATCCCCTTCTCCTCCATCCGGTTTAACACTGAGGTGAGAGTGGCCGGCTCAATGTGGCAGGCGGCGGCGATCTCCTTCTGCCCCGCCCCGTCATGGTCCTTCAGATAATCCAGCACCTTCGGCTGGCCCGCCGTCAGGGACGCTTTTTTCAGGGCGTTGAGCAGCCGCTTCTGAAAGACTGCCTGATCCGCCATGAGCAGGTAGTGAAATGACTGTTCCACGAAAAACCTCCTCTCTTTTATTAGTTTTCTTATTATTTGAATCCTAATTATTATAATGCTCATCTTTTTTCTGTCAACACCCTGTTTTCGACGGAAAAACTCCCCGAAAGCTCTCCGGCCCGTATTGCGCCGGAGCTGTCTTTCTGTTATAGTGGGTTTCATGGAGGTAAATGACAATGACAGAAGAAGAGAAAATATTTGCCGGATACATGTTTGATCCCCGCAGCCGGGAGCTGGGGGAAATTAAGCACAAAGCCCATGAGCTGTGCCGCCGCTACAACCAGATGGACGAATATGATCCCGCCAGACGGGACGTGATCAGACAGATGCTGGGCCAGGTCGGCTCCGTCTTCTATTTTCAGGGGCCAATCCAGTTCAACTACGGCAGCCACACCTTTATTGGAGAAAATTTCTTCGCCAACTTCAATCTGACGGTCATGGATGACGCCCGCATTTTCATCGGAAACAACGTCTGCTTCGGGCCAAACGTCTCTCTCATGGCCACCACCCACCCCTTAATCGCCCAGGAGCGGATGGGACTGGACGAAGAGGGGCGGACCACCATGGCAGAGTACGCCCATGAAATCCACATTGGAAACAACGTGTGGATCGCCTGCAACGCTGTTGTCCTGGGAGGCGTCCACATTGGAGACAATGTGGTCATCGGCGCCGGCAGCGTGGTCACCAAGGACATTCCCGACGGCTATCTGGCCTTCGGCAATCCCTGCCGCCCTGTAAGGCCCATCACCGAGGCGGACAGCAAAAAGGATCTGATCCTGCCGGAGGACCTGGAACATTTTTCCTACAACCTGATGTGACGGATTTTTCCCTGCGCAAAGGACCCCGGAAACCGCCGCCTGGTCTCTCTGACCGGCTGCCGTCTCCGGGGCCTTCTCTTTATCGTTCTATATTCCGCATTTCTTTATTTTCCAAGCCATGCCTTTACCGCTTTATAAATTCCCTCGCCGTCCAGGCCATGCTTGTGAAGCAGCTCCTCCGCCACTCCGGACTCGCCGAACTCATCCCGGATGCCTAAGCGCTTCACCGGAACCGGCGTCTGCTCTGCCAGCACCTCGCAGACAGCTCCGCCCAGTCCTCCGATGATGGAGTGCTCTTCCACGGTCACAATCTTTCCCGTCTCCTTTGCCGCCTTCACCAGGAGCTCCTCGTCGATGGGCTTGATGGTGTGGATGTTAATCACTCTGGCGGAAATTCCGTCCTGCTCCAGGCTCTTTGCCGCCTCCAGGCTGGCCGCCACTTCCAGGCCGGTGGCCACGATGGTCACATCGGAGCCGTCCTTTAAGGTGACGCCTTTTCCGATCTCAAAGTGATAATCCGGATTGTCGTTGATCACCGGAACCGCCAGACGGCCGAACCGCATGTACACCGGGCCGTTCATCTCGTAGGCAGCCTTCACCGCCGCTCTTGCCTCCACATCGTCGGAGGGATTGATGATGGTCATGCCCGGGATGGTGCGCATGAGGGCAATGTCCTCGTTGCACTGATGGGTGGCTCCGTCCGGTCCCACGGAGATTCCCGCGTGGGTGGCCCCGAACTTCACGTTCAGATGAGGATAGCCCACGCTGTTTCTCACCTGCTCAAAGCCTCTGCCGGCCAGGAACATGGCAAAAGTGCTCACAAAGGGAATCTTGCCTGTGGTGGCCATTCCCGCCGCCATGCCGATCATGTTGGCCTCGGCGATGCCGCAGTCAATATGCCGTTCCGGAAACGCCTTCTTAAAGGTTGCCGTCTTGGTGGCAGCCGCCAGGTCTGCATCCAGCACATATAAATTTTCATGTTCTTTTCCCAGCTCCGCCAGAGCGTTGCCGTAGCTGTCTCTCGTCGCGATCTTCTTTACATCTGACACAGTGCTTCACCTGCTTTCTCAAGTTCTTCCATTGCCTTCTCGTACTGTTCCTGATTGGGGGCCGTGCCGTGCCAGGACACCTGGTTCTCCATGTAGGACACGCCCTTGCCCTTTACGGTCTTCGCGATGATGGCTGTGGGACAGCCCTTCACCGTCTTTGCCTCCTCAAATGCGCGGTGCAGCTGGTCAAAGTCATGGCCGTCCACCACAATGGGATGAAGATGGAAGGCCTTCATCTTCTCGTCAATGGGCTGGGGAGAGTTGATCTCTTCCACCGTTCCGTCCAGCTGAATGCCGTTGCTGTCCACCACAACTACCAGATTGTCCAGGCCTTTATTGCCGGCAAACATCATGGCCTCCCAGACCTGGCCTTCCTCCAGCTCGCCGTCTCCCAGAACCGCGTACACCCGGTAGGAGTCCCCCGTCAGCTTGGCGGAAAGGGCCATGCCCACGGCGGCGGAAACGCCCTGTCCCAGAGATCCGGAAGTCATATCCACTCCGGGAGTGTCATTCATATTGGGATGGCCCTGAAGCCGGCTTCCCAGAGCGCGGAGGGTCTTTAACTCCTCCTTCGGGAAGTATCCCTTCTCCGCCAGCACGGCGTAAAGCGCCGGCGTGGCATGTCCCTTGGACAGCACCAGCCGGTCGCGGTCCGCCCAGCCGGGATTCTTCGGGTCCACGTTCATCTCCTCAAAATACAGGCAGGTCAGGATATCCGCCACCGATAAGGAGCCGCCCGGATGGCCGGACTTTGCATGGTAGACCTCGGTTAAAATGTCTTTTCTCACTTCGTTTGCAATTTTCTGAAGTTCCAATTTCTCCATACTGATTCCCTTCTTCTTATGAAATTAGTTCTTTGCCGATTCCCCTTCATTATACGTGATTTTGGTGATATTGTCTATAAGAAGGATATTTTTTCTCCTTTTGTCAGTGAAAATCAAAAAAAGTCCCAACTGTTGAAAAAAGCCGGACATAACGCCCGGCTCTCCCCAACAATCCTGTTTTCCCGTCCAGCAAACCTTTTTCCTGCCCCCGGTCACTCAAACCGGACGATCTCTTTTTTCAGACGCTTCATAATCTTTTTCTCCAGTCTGGAAATATAAGACTGGGAGATTCCCAGCAGATCCGCCACCTCCTTCTGGGTCTTTTCATCCCCCTCCCCGCCGCCCAGGCCGAAGCGCAGCTCCACGATCTTCTGCTCCCTGGGGCTTAACCGGCTGATGGCGGCGTTCAGCAGTTTTTTCTCAATCTCGTCCTCCAGATCTTTGTAGATCACATCCTCATCCGTTCCCAGAATGTCCGACAGGAGAAGCTCATTGCCGTCCCAGTCCACGTTCAGGGGCTCGTCGATGGAAACTTCCAGCCTGGTCTTGCTGTTTCTTCTCAGGTACATAAGAATTTCATTTTCAATGCACCTGGAAGCGTAGGTAGCCAGCTTGATGTTTTTCTCCGGGTTGAAGGTATTGATAGCCTTGATCAGGCCGATGGTGCCGATGGAGATCAGATCCTCCACCCCCACGCTGGTATTGTCAAACTTTTTCGCAATGTAGACCACCAGGCGCAGATTGTGCTCGATCAGGGTGGATTTTGCCTCCTTGTCTTCCTCTGTCCCCAGCTTTCCTATCATCAGGGCCTCCGTCTTCCCGTCCAGAGGCGGCGGAAGAATATCCGCTCCCCCGATATAGTGTATTTCTCCCTGCTTCTGTAAAAACATGGTCTTAAAGCTGGGAACCGCCTTAAACTGAAAACGTCCCGGCACCGAAACCTTTATGATCATCTTATCCTCCTTCTATCCGCCTGAATTTTCATTCGCCCTCTGACTTTTCATTCAGGAGCATATGATAGCTGCCGTCCGGCGAAAGCGGCTGCCGGACGATCCCCACCAGGGGCCGGTTCACCTTCGTCCGCTCCTCTCCCCGTATAATTTCCATCCAGTCCAGGGTAATCCCCGGAATCACTCCCCTCTGCCGTCCCACACAGCTGTAAGGGATGTAAATCACTCCGTCCACCCGCTCACAGATCTCCCTGCACACCTCATACTCCAGCACATGGACCGGTCTTCCTCCGTCCGGGGATACCAGGCGGTTTCCCGTATCCAGCAGCGCCGCGGTCTCTGTCTCCCGCCCCCGGAAGGCGAGCCGCACCCGGCACAGGTATCTCCTCCTCCGGACCCATTCCTGCGCCGTCTTCCACAGAAACAGGCCGGTGAAAAAAGCTCCCGCCCCCATCGCCGCCCAGGCTGCCAGGGACAGGGATTCCGGAGAGAGCCGCCGGCCCTCCCGTCCGGCCAGCAGATTTTCCAGGCCGTTCCAGACTCCGCCAAGAATGGCGGCCCCCAGAAACAGCCCTGCCGTCTCCCGGAAAAGCCTCCCGATCCGTTCTCTTTTTTCTCCGGTACTTCCCCACTCGAAGGCGATCCATGCCATCCCCGCCCCTGCGGCGGCCGTCCCCGGCAGTCCTCCCAAAGCTTTCAGAACTCCTCCCGCCGCGGCCTGGATCCCGGAAAGGCCGGAAATGTCCCAGGCCTGAGCCGCCGTGGCCAGACAGGCCCACACAGATCCCGCGGCTGCGGCCAGCAGCAGGCGCCGGAAGGGAGCGGGACGGTTCAGACAGAGGCGCACCAGAAAGAGGACGGCGGCATCCATGATCAGGTTGACCAGAAACAGCACATCTATGTACACGGTGTAAATCACTGCAAAAGCCTCACCTCCGGTCCATAGGATCCATTATAGCGGAAAGCTGCGGCGCAATTTGTCAAACGGACTGCCTCTATTCCTGTTTTTCATCGGGAAAAGTCGGGGGAATGTGACCGCTGCCGGAAGGTTTCAGACAAAAAACGCAGCGGAAGGGAAAAAAATCCGGGAAAGTTTTTGAAATTTCCTGGGAAAGGAAGTTTTCCTGGAAAAGAAAAAGCAGGCCCCTGGGGACCTGCTCATATGGAGAACTTTAAGATTACTTTCTGTTGTCTCTGCCCTTCTTCAGGAAGTCGGGAACATTGATCTGAACGCCCTGGTTGGGACGGTACGCGGGGCGGGTTCCCTGCTGGGGAGCTGCCGTGCCTGCGGGACGGGTTCCCTGCTGGGGAGCGCCGTAAGCGCCGCCGTTCTCACCGGCTCTGTAGTTGGGCACCGTGTAGGTGGGAGCCGTATAGCCTCCCGCCGGACGGGCCTGGCTGGCTGTAGCCGCCGCCTCGGAAGCGGGAGCTGCCTGCTTTGCCGGCTGCTTCTTGTAGGGGTTGCTGAAGTCCTTCATGGCCTTTGCCACCGGAGTGTTCAGCTCTTTATCCGTCAGCCCTGTGGCGATTACCGTGATGGTGCACTCGTCCTGGGCATTTTCGTCGTACATGGCTCCGAAAATAATATTGGCGTCGTCTCCCGCCAGCTCCTGCACGTAGCTGGCAGCCTCATTGGCCTCGATCAGGCTGATGTCGCCGGAGATGTTGATGATCACGTGGCTGGCGCCCTCAATGGTGGTCTCCAGCAGAGGACTGGACACTGCCTGCTCCACAGCCTCCTTCGCCTTCTCATCACCCTTTGCGTGGCCGATGCCGATGTGGGCGATTCCTTTATCCGTCATAACAGTCTGCACATCCGCGAAATCCAGGTTGATCAGACCGGGCACGTTGATCAGGTCCGTAATGCCCTGAACTGCCTGCTGCAGCACCTCATCTGCCTTCTTTAAGGCGTCGGGCATGGTGGTCCTTCTGTCCACGATCTCCAGAAGCTTGTCGTTGGGGATTACAATCAGGGTATCCACATTCTCCTTTAAGTGCTCGATTCCCTGGAGAGCGTTGGCCATACGGGTCTTCGCCTCAAAGCGGAAAGGCTTCGTCACCACGCCAACCGTCAGAATTCCCATATCCTTCGCCAGCTTTGCCACCACAGGTGCAGCTCCGGTTCCGGTACCGCCGCCCATACCGCAGGTGACGAACACCATGTCCGCTCCCTTCATGGCCTGGGCCAGCTCCTCAGAGCTCTCCTCAGCCGCCTTCTCGCCGATCTCCGGCTTGGCGCCTGCTCCCAGTCCCTTGGTCAGCTTCTCGCCGATCTGCATGGCGGTGGGAGCCTTGCAGAACTGAAGGGCCTGCTTGTCCGTATTCACTCCAATAAACTCCACGCCGGCGATGTTCTCGTCGATCATGCGGTTTACCGCGTTATTGCCTGCTCCGCCTACACCGATCACAATAATTCTGGCTGAATTCTCTGTCTCATTTATCTTAATCTCCAACAAGGTTGTTTCCTCCTTTAACCCTTTTTGCTTCTATACTTCTGGTCCGCGCCGCACTGCCGCAGCACCCGGATCTCTTTCAAACCGGTCTGTCACGAAAAAAAGAATGGGTTCGATTCCCATGTTATGTCAACTATCTTCCACAGTTTCCGCGGTTCTCCTAATACTATATTTGATTTTTGAAAAAATATCAACTCCTAATTGCCTAAAAATCCCGCAAAATTTGCATTTTTTTCTATTCCTAAGACTTCTTCTTAAATGTGTACGTTCTGCTGGTGTTCGCCTCGTCGTAGGAATCCAGGTACAGGGTTCCCGCCTGTCCCTCCAGAACGGGAAGGGTGTCATGAAGAGCCGCTATTTTTCCGTTGAGGGAGTCGCTGGTGCCCAGCTCCACGTCGATCTCCCCGATTTTCAGCGTCACCTGGCTTCTGGCCCCGAAGTGGATCTCATCCACCTGGATCTCGTAGTCATAGAGGGCCTGGGTCAGGTTCAGAATCTCATTGAACACCTGCTTGTCCGCCACTGGAAGGGGAGCGTAGAGAGCGATGTGGCCGAATTCCAGCCCCGTCACCTCCGGCACCCCCTCCAGTCTTTCATTGGTGCTGTCCACGATGATTCCGTCCTTGTCAAAATACATATAGCTGCTCATATAGCGCAGATAGCCCACAATGCTCTTCTCGTAGACGATCACTTCCACATGGGTGGGACTCTCAAATACCAGGTCATAATCCTCCACATAGGGAATGGTTTTGTGCTCTCCCATCCGGTCCGTCACATAACAGTAGATCAGGTTCCTGTCTTTCGCCGTGGGAAACAGGATCCGGGTGATCTCCTCACTGGTGACCCGGCTGTTTCCCGTGACGGTCACTTCGGTGATCCGGACGGAAAACGCCGCGGCCGCCAGCAGAAGCAGGATCACCGCCGGTATCGCCAGCCATTTTTTCAGTTTTCTTTTTCCTTTGCCTCTTGTCTCTGCCATCGGATATCGGCACCCGCCAGTCTCAGATCCCGGCAGATGTCCTCGTACCCCCTCTCTATGTGAAAGCAGTCGTATATTTCAGTTTCTCCCTCCGCCGCCAGACCGGCGACCACCAGGGCTGCCCCGCCTCTCAAATCTCTGGCCCCCGCTCTGCCTCCCCGCAGAACCGGTCTTCCCCGCACCAGGGCCTCTCCCTCCCGGACAGTGACGGACGCTCCCAGCTTTTCCAGCTCCGCCGCCGTCTCATATCTTCCCTCAAACACCGTCTCCCGAATCCGGCTCACGCCGGAGGCACAGCAGAGCAGACCCATCACCGGGGACTGAAGGTCTGTGGGAAAGCCGGGATAGGGGCCGGTCTCCACCTGCAGCGGCAGAGGCCGTCCCGCCATGGAGACGGTGACGGCTGTCTCTGAGATGTCAAAGACCGCTCCGGCCCGCTCCAGGGTGCGGATCACTTCTTTTAAATGCTCCGGCCTCACTCCCGCCAGCTCCACTTCCCCCCGGCCCGCCATGGCGGCCATGAGGTAGGTTCCCGCCACAATCCGGTCTCCCGGCGCCTGAAACCGGCAGCCGTGAAGCTTTTTCTTTCCCCGGATCCGAATTCTCCCTGTGCCGCCTCCTGAGACTTCCCCGCCCATGGCGTTGATAAACCGGCACAGTTCCTCGATCTCCGGCTCCCTGGCAGCCCCCAGAATCACCGTGTCGCCGTCGGCCAGGGCCGCTGCCAGCAGAGCGTTTTCCGTGGCTCCCACACTGGGATAGGGAAGGCGGATGGTCCCGCCGGCGAGACGCCCTGCCCTGGCCTGGACGCAGCAGCCGTCCTCCCGGATTTCCGCCCCCAGACTGCGGAGAGCCTGAAGATGAAAATCTATGGGTCTCTTTCCGATGGAACAGCCCCCGGGATAACAGGTGGAACCTCTTCCGCACCGCCCCAGCACCGCTCCCAGCAGCACGATGGAGGAGCGCATCTGCCTCACGTACTCCTCCGGCAGATCCGTCCTGTCCAGCCCCGCCGGACAGAGCGTCAGCTCCCCGTCTTTTAAGGTGCAGGAACAGCCCATAAACTTCAATATCCCCATCATACAAAACACATCCTGTATGGCGGGGACATTGGTAATGACTGTCGTCTCATCACTTAATATGGAAGCTGCCATCATGGGCAGCACTCCGTTTTTGGATCCCTGAACGGGAATCCGGCCCTGCAGCCTGCGAAAACCACCGATATGTATCTCTGACACCTGTGCCGCCTCCTGCCGCTTCTATACCTTATCTTATGCGGCAGTGCCCTCGCCGGTGCAGGTTTCGCCATCTCCTGTGCGGATTTTCCTTCTGAAATCGGAAAACAGCCTGTCAATCCGGCCTATTTTTCCAGCCGGATCTGGTTGGAAACGCTCAGCACAATTCCCATCTCCACCATGAGGAACAGCACCGACGTGCCTCCGTAGCTGATGAAGGGAAGGGTGATTCCCGTATTGGGGATGGAGTTGGTCACCACGGCGATATTTAAGATCACCTGAATGGCAATATGGCCCATGACCCCCACCACCAGAAGAGCTCCGAACAGATCCGGCGCGCTGTTGGCGATGATCATGAACTGATAAATCATAAACAGAAAAATAAATATTACGGAGACCGCCCCGAAAAGGCCCAGCTCCTCACAGATAATGGAGAATATCATGTCGTTCTGGGCCTCCGGCAGAAAGCCCATTTTCTGGATGCTCTCCCCCAGTCCCTTGCCCAGCAGACCGCCGGAACCGATGGCGTACAGGCCCTGGAGCACCTGGAACCCGCCCTCCTGGGCGTAGGCCTCCGGGTTAAGCCACACGTTGATCCGTTCCAGCTGATAGCTCTGAAGCAGACCGATGGCCTCCAGCCCATGGCCGATCTGGCCGGCAAAGCAGTACACCGCTGCTGCCGCCCCCACGCAGGCTCCGAAGATCAGCTTCTTCTTGGTGGCCACAAACAGCATGACAAATACGATTCCGCAGATGATAATGCCGGAACTTAAGTTGTTGGCCGCCACCAGCACCGCCAGGGGAAGGGCCATGGCTCCCACCAGCACCATATTTTTCAGCCGGTTGATATGTCCTCCCATGCGGGTGATCACCACCGCCAGAGTGACGATCAGGGCCACTTTCACAAACTCTGTGGGCTGAAAGCTCAAGGGGCCTATGCCCAGCCACCGTCTCTTGCCGTTGACCACTCTTCCGACCAGGCTTACGGCGATCATCAGCACATAGGACAGCACATAGGAGATGGCAGCGAATTTGGCGAAAAAATGGTAATTGATCTTGGAAACGATGATCATCACCACAAACCCGCCCGCCGCGATCAAGGCCTGCCTTTTCATAAAATAGCCGGCATCCCCGTACATCAGCTGAGCCGTGTAGGAACTGGCGCTGTAAATCATGACCAGGCCGAACACGGTCACAAATATCACGGTAAACAGCAGACTGTAATTGTAAAATCTCCGGACTCTCTTCTTCTTTCTCGGCTGTGCCTGCGGCGCTCTTTCTTCCTGCCGCACCTGCTGCCTTCCTGCCATATCTTAGCTCCTTTTTATCTACAGCTGGCGGACGCACTCCTTAAAGATCCGTCCGCGCTCCTCATAATCTTTGAACATGCCCCAGCTGGCGCAGGCGGGAGACAGAAGAACGCAGTCCCCTCTGTCCGCGTACGACGCACATACCCGGACTGCCTCCGCCATGTCCTCCGCATACATAATATCGTTGAACCCGTGCTCTCTGGCACACTGGGCAATCTTCTCCCTGGTCTGGCCGATGAGCACCAGATACTTCACCTTGCCGCCAAAGCTCTCGATCCACTCGTCGTAGGTGGATCCCTTGTCATATCCGCCGGCAATGAGAATGGTGGGTCCGGGCATGGCCTTCACCGCCTGGATGGCCGCGTCAGGATTGGTTCCCTTGGAATCGTTGTAGTACTTGACTCCCGCCCGCTCCAGCACAAACTCAATGCGGTGCTCCACCGCCTGGAACTTCTTTGCCGCCTCCACAATGTGGTCCATGGGTACTCCGGCCGCCGCGCCCATGGCTATGGCCGCCATCACATTTTCATAATTATGCCGTCCCAGGATCTGCAATTCATGAACATTCAGCAGCTCCTTCTTTTTTCCGTCGTGGGCGTACATAATCTTGTCCCCATCCAGGAAATAGCCCTCCTTCAGCTCCTCCCGGCTGCTGAAGAACACCACCTTCGGCTTTAAGTCCTTCTGCTGTCCGAACTCCCGGAGCACCGGATCGTCATAGTTTAAGACGCAGGTATCTTCCTCCCTCTGGTTCATGGTAATGCTCTCCTTCACAGCAATGTAGCACTCCATGGTCTTGTGGCGGTTTAAATGGTCCGGCGTAATGTTTAAGATGGCGCTGATGTCCGGACGGAAATCCATGATGGTCTCCAGCTGGAAGCTGGATACCTCCGCCACGGTGACGGAATCATCCTCTGTGGCCAGCGCCTCCTGGGTGTAGGGAATCCCGATATTTCCCACCACATGAACGTCCTTGAACCAGGACTTCATAATCTCCCCCGTGAGGGCCGTGGTGGTGGTCTTTCCGTTGGTTCCCGTAATGGCGATCAGCTTCCCCTTGGCGCACTGATACGCCAGCTGGATCTCACTCCAGATGGGAATCTTCACATCCGCCAGCACCGACACAAAGGGTGCGTCCAGGGGAATTCCCGGGCTGATGACACACAGCTCCACTCCCAGAAGATCCGTCCTCTTCAGATCCCCGAGGATGATCTCCACCTTGTCCTTTTCCTGAAATTTTCCGCGGATCTCCTTCTTGTCAAGGCTGGGATTGCTGTCATAGAGCACAACCTCCCCGCCCATGTCGAGAAGCAGCCTTGCCGCGGCGATCCCGCTTTTTCCTGTTCCTGCAACGATAACCTTCTGGCTCATCTTCTTCCTCCTATAGTCCTAAGTAAGCGATCAGGCAGAGAATGGCGGTGATGATGGAAAACACTGCCACCACTCTGGTCTCCGACCAGCCGCAAAGCTCAAAATGATGATGGATGGGGGCCATTTTGAAGATACGTTTTCCCCCGGTCTTTTTAAAGTAAGTCACCTGGATGATCACGGACAGCACTTCCACCAGATAGATCAGCCCCACAATGGCGATGAACAGGGGAATCTGCATCATAAACGCGCTGGATGCCACAAATCCGCCCAGAGCCAGGGAACCGGTGTCCCCCATAAACACTTTCGCGGGATACACGTTAAACAGCAGAAAGCCCAGCAGGCTTCCCACCACCGCCCCGGTGATGGGGCTGATGCCCGTGTTCTCCCCGATGGCCACCACGGTCATGAAGGTGGCCACCAGAATGGTGACGCTGGTGCACAGGCCGTCCAGACCGTCAGTAAAATTCACCCCGTTGTCTGTTCCCAGAGTGACGAAAAAGAGGAAGGGAACAAACAGCCATCCCAGATCCAGAAAATATCCATGGTCAAAGCCTCCCGTAAAGGGGATGAGCATGGACGTTCCCACATCGTTGGAAGTGATCAGGTACCAGCAGAAAATTCCCGTGATCACAAACTGCCCCAGCAGTTTCTGCTTGGGGTTCAGTCCCTCGGACCGCTTCATCACGATCTTGATGTAGTCGTCTAAAAAACCGATGATTCCAAATCCTACTGTGACGAAGAGGATGGGAATGATCTTCGGGTAGTCTCTCAGATAAAACAGGGAGGTCACGATAATGCTGGTCAGAATTACCAGACCTCCCATGGTCGGCGTTCCCTGCTTTTTTAAGTGGGCCTGGGGCCCGTCGTCCCGGACCTGCTGTCCGAATTTCAGCTTGTGGAGAAACGGGATCACAATGGGGCACAGGATCGCGCTCACCGCGAAGGCAATGATGATTGCCAGTATGGTTTCATTTATCATATCGCACCTCTGTCTTTTATGTATTCAGGGAATAGTATACGTCTTTTTCCGGGAATAATCAACCGTAGATTCGGAAGGAAGAAACAGTTTCTTCCTCCTCTGCCTGGATTCCCAGATATGGCAGAATGTTCTTGAAAACATCGGCGACCACCGGCGCCGCGATGGTCCCGCCGTAGTAGATTCCCTCCGGCTCGTCGATGGTGATCAGGGCCAGCACCTGGGGATCGTCCGCAGGAGCAAAGCCGATAAAGGAGGAGATGTATTTTTTCAGGCTTCTGGGCAGTTTTTCTGAGGTGGCCGTCTTTCCCCCGATGCGGTATCCGGCTATGGCCGCGTTTTTTCCGCTTCCCTCCGCCACCACCTGCTCCAGGATATACCGCATGGTGGCGCTGGTCTCCTCCGACAGGATCCGCTCCCCCTCCGGGTACTCAAATTCCCGGATCCGGCTGCCGTCGGCGCTCACCGCCCGGATTCCGAAATGGGGCGTGATGCGGGTCCCGCCGTTGATGATGGAGGAGACCGTGGCCGCCAGCTGGACCGGGGTAATCTGGAATGACTGGCCGAAAGAGACGGTGGCCAGCTCCACAGCCCCCATCTTCTCCTTTTGGTGCATGATGGTGGAGGCCTCCCCCGGCAGGTCGATTCCCGTCTTTCCCATGAGGCCGAACTGCTGGAAATATTTGTAATAGTTCTCCACTCCCAGTCTCTGGCCCACATCGATGAGAACGGGATTGCAGGAATTCATCATTCCCTGGAGAAAGGTCTCGCTTCCATGTCCCCCGGTCTTATGGCACCGGATTTTCCGGTCCTCCACAATGCGGAACCCCGGGCAGTTGAAATGATCGTCCAGATCCACCACCCCTTCCTCCAGGCCGGCGGCGGCAGTGATGATCTTGAAGGTGGATCCCGGCTCGTAGGTGTCGCTCACGCAGGGATTCCGCCACATGCGGTTTAACAGATCCTGCTCCTCCTTCTCATCCGCGGGAGTCTCTGTTCCCTCCGGCAGGGAGAACGGGTCGTTCAGGTGAAATTCCGGCACGCTGGCCATGGCCAGGATCTCCCCGTTTCGGGGATCCATCACCAGGATGGACACCTGTTTCGCCCCTTTTTTCTCCATGACCTGGCTGGCTGCCTGCTCCGCGTACTTTTGAATATTCACATCCAGACTGATATAGAGGTCGTTTCCCGCCACCGGCTCGATCCGGTCCTCCGCCGCGTTTTCGATCTCGATCCCGGCGGCGTCCGTCATGGTGAGAATTTTTCCGGCCGTTCCCTTCAGGTACTCCTCATACTCCACCTCCAGGCCGATGATCCCCTGATTGTCTCCCCCCGTAAAGCCCAGAACCCGGGAGGCCAGACTGTCCCAGGGATAGTACCGCTTGTAGTCCTCATCCACCTTCACCCCGGCCAGGCCCATATTTCGGATGGCGTCCCCCACCGTCTTGTCCACGTTGGTCTTTACGATTTCCCTGGAACTTCGCTTCTCCACCCGGGCCCGCACCGTCTCCTCCGCCACGCCCAGCTCCCGGGAAAGGACGGCGATCACCTCCTCCGGATCCTGAATCTGGCTGTGGATCACCGATACGGTGCACACGGTGCGGTTGGTGGCGATCACCTGGCCGTTCCGGTCTATGATCTCTCCCCTGGCCGCCTTGATGGTTCTCTCCCTCTGGTGAAGATCTTCCGCCTTTTCACTGTAATATTCCGACCGGAATACCATAAGATAGGCCAGCCGCCCGGAAAGGACGGCCGCTGCCACCGCCAGGATCAGAAACATTCCCGTGATCCGGCTCCGGTGGCGGGTCCGGTTTTCATTCATGAAAACATCCCCGTTCATCCATATTGCTACAGTATATGCGGCGGACGGCCGGTTATGTGGAAAGAAAAGGTGTGCGCTTTCGGCACACACCTTCCTGGCAAATTCCGGCTCTGCCGGACTATTCTCATTCTCCCCCGTCTTCCTGGGAGCTCTTCGCCGTCTCCGGGGACGATTCTGTCTCAGAGGACTCCTTTGTCTGATCCTTCTCCCCGCCGCTTTCCTCACGGCTTCCGGATTCTTCCTGGCTGCCGGTGCCCGCCGGCGCCGTCTCCTCCCGGCTCTCAGCGCTGTCGTCCTCCGGCACACGGTCAGGAACTCCGCTGCCTCCCACTTCAGGAAGCACCACTTCCTCGTCCGGATAAGACTCCTCCGGAGCTGTCTCCTCCGGCGTCTGTCCTTCCTCTTCTCCAGACGTATTGTCCGTAATTCCTTCCTCCTGGGGCAGTCCCATCTCTTCCCCGGTATCTCCCGTCTCTGTATCCGGGAATACATTCAAATAAGGAAGAATTTCCTTCATAATCTTTGCGAACACTTCGCTGGCATAGGTGGAATGGGGCTGATCCGCCACGTGGGGCTGGTCGATTGCCACGTAAACCAAAACTTCCGGGTGGTCCACCGGGGCAAATCCACAGAAGGACACCACATAGTTTCCATTGCCTCTGGGCAGTTTCTCCGCTGTTCCCGTTTTTCCTCCCAGCTCATAGCCTTCCACCTGGGCGGCCTTTCCCGTTCCCTTGGTGCCGTACACGGTCTGGAACAGGGCGTCCTTGATAAAGTCGCTGGTGGACTGGGATACCGTCTCCCTCACCAGCACCGGATCCACCTTCTTCACCACAGATCCCTGGGAATTGAGAATCTGCTTCACCACATGGGGCTGATAGTAGGAACCGCCGTTGATCACGGAACAGTAGGCCGCCGCCATCTGGATCATGGTACAGTTGTAGTTCTGGCCGAAGGCGTTGGTGGCAAGATCCACCGGGCCCGCCGTTTCCGCCGTGTATCCCAGATTGCTGGTGTCCGCCTCCCCGGGAAGGTCCACTCCCGTCTTTTCCGTAAATCCAAACATATCCTGATATTTGTAAAAGATGTCTTTTCCCTCTTTGCTGACGATCTGCATCAGCACATCGTTGCAGGATACCATGAGGGACTCCGCCACCGTCAGATTGCCGTGGCCTCCCACCCGGTTTACACATTTGATGTAGGTGCCGGCCACATCCTGACCGCCGTCGCAGAAAAACGTCTCGTTTCCGGTAATGACACCCTCCTCCAGAGCCGCCGCGATGGTAAAGATCTTCGATGGGGAACCGGGCTCATAGGTATCGCTCACACAGAAATTTCTCCACTGCTTATACCAGGCATCCATCTGTTCCTCGTCGCTCATGGCGGCGATCTCCGCGTCCGTGTACATTCCGGAGAGATCCCTAGGGTTGTTTAAGTCGTACATCCGGTCGGTGGCCATGGCCAGAATTTCTCCCGTGTCCGGATCCATCACCACCACGCCAATGTTCTCTGAACCGGTGGTGGTCATCCACTCATTCACGTATTTCTCCACAATCTGCTGTACATTCAGATCAATGGTGGAAACCACAGTGTTGCCGTTGACCGCCGGCTTGATCACCGTCTCCAGGTTGGAATCGTCGTTGAGATAGCCGTACTCTCTTCCGTTGGTGCCCACGAGCACGCTGTTGTAGGACTGCTCAATCCCGCCGTTTCCCGTGGTCCCGTCGCTGGAGGAAAATCCCAGCACCGTGCTGGCCGTCTCGTTATAGGGGTAATACCGCTTATATTCCTCCTCAAACCAGATGCCGTAGACCCGCTTTTCTTTCTCGCTGGCATTGTCGCTCTTGGAATAGTCCTCGTTCATCTGAGCCTTGATGGTCTCAAAGTTCTCCTTCTGGTCCACCGTCAGCTGCCTGGCATAGCGGATGTAGGGGCTCTCCGGATTTTCCAGAATCAGGTTGGTCAGCTCCGTCTTGTCGTAGCCGAAGGCGTTGGCCAGGGCCGTGGTGGTGGCGTCCAGATATTTATCCTTCCCGTTTGCCGGATCGTAGCCGTCCATGATCTGGGTGGCGTCAATGATCAGGTTGTATACTTTGTCACTCACCGCCAGATAAGTGCCGTTCCGATCCACAATGTCCCCCCGCTTGTAGGGAAGGGTTCTGCTGTCATAGCTGGAGTGCTGGCTCAGCACGATCTGGCTGTATTCCTCGTTGTTGTCCTTGATGATATTGTAGAGCACCAGAACCAATGCAAACAAAGCCAGCGTAATCACCAGAACGGTGACCGCCAGCTTCTCCTGCATATAATTAGTAAAAATCCGTTTTTTGTTATTCCGATGCCCGCCGTCAGTTGTAGTTCGGGATGTCTTCATTTTGTCTTATATACTCGCTTTCCGTCTGATCATACAGCAGTACCTGGTCCTTGCCGGCATACACCATGCCCAGCTCTTCCGTCGCTACCTTGTAAATATAGTCCAGATTGACCGAGGTGTTGATTCTGGTCTCCAGAGTGTCGTTTTCCGCTCTCTGGTTCTCCACCTGCTGCTCCAGGGTCTCAATATGATCCAGTCTGGCCTGCATCGCTGACTGCTGATGAAGGTATCCCACACAGATCACCAGGGCGCACACTGCCGCCGCACTCAGCATCAGCACATAGGGCAGGTCCATGCTCAGCGCCTTCTCCTGGTTTCTGCGTATATGCTCCCGTACATAAGGAGCAGTCTCCTGCCTGCGCCGTCTCTCCTGATACTCCGGCCTCTCTGCAGGCTCTGCTCTGCGCACCGTATTTCCGTCCACGTATGCCGCCATCCTCTGCTGGGCTCTTCTAGCAGCCATGTTCCCGTCCCTCCTGTTCTCACTCGTTGCCATTTCTCTCAAACACACGAAGCTTCGCGCTCTTGGATCTGCTGTTTTCCTGTATCTCTTCCTCAGAGGGCAGAATGGGTTTTCTGGTGATCACCCGTCCTCTGCTCTTCTTTCCGCACACGCACACCGGAAAATCCGGCGGGCAGGTGCAGGGATTTTCATTGGTCTTAAACCTGGTCTTCACAATCCGGTCTTCCAGGGAATGAAAGGTGATGATGCTCAGCCTCCCTCCCGGATTCAGCAGGCCGATCATCCGGTCTATGGACCGGTTCAGCACATCCAGCTCCCGGTTCAGTTCGATCCGGATCGCCTGGAATGTCTGTTTCGCGGGATGACCTCCCGTGGCCCGGATCTTCGCGGGAATGGCTGCCTTGATAATCTCCGTCAGCTCTCCCGTGGTCTCGATGGGCTTTTTCTCCCTGGCCTTCACAATGTGCTTCGCTATATTTTTCGCAAACCGGTCTTCCCCGTAATCACGGATCATCCGGTACAGTTCTGATTCGCTGTAGGTATTTACAATATCCGCCGCTGTTCTGGGATTTCTCTGGTCCATCCTCATGTCCAGAGGAACGTCCTCCCGGTAGGTGAATCCCCGCTCTGCAGTGTCCAGCTGATAAGAGGAAACTCCCAAATCCAGGTAGATTCCGTCCACCTTCTCAATGCCCAGGTCTCTCAGCACCTCGGCGATGTTCTCATAATTGTTTCTCACAATCACCGTGCGGCCCGGAAATTCCTTCAGCCTCTCCGTGGCCGCCGCGATGGCGTCCCCGTCCTGGTCAATGCCGATGAGCTTTCCCCCGTCTCCCAGCCTGCGGCACACCTCAAAGGCATGTCCGCCGCCGCCCAGGGTTCCGTCCACATAAATCCCGTCCGCTTTGATGTTCAGGCTGTCGATGGTCTCATGAAGCAGTACAGATTTATGTTCAAACATTTACAGCAGTCCTCCCAGTTCTTCCGCGATGTCCTCAATGTCATCGAAGTCGTTCTTCGCGCTCCAGGCCTCCCGGCTCCAGATCTCAATTCGGCTTCCCATACCCACGAGCGCCGCGTCTTTCTCGATCCCTGCGTACTCCCGCAGAGCTGCGGGGAGAAGGATCCTTCCCTGCTTGTCCACCTCGCAGGTGGCTGCGCCGGCTACAAGAAATCTTGTAAGCTTTCTGGCGGCAGGATTGGTGTATGGCAGCGCGTGCAGCTTCTCTTCCAGTGCGGTCCACTCGTCATTGGCGTATACGGAAAGGCAGCCATCCAGACCTCTTGTTACCACGAAGTCTTCGCCCAGCTGCTCTCTGAATTTGGAAGGTACGATAAGACGTCCCTTCGCATCAACTGTGTGATTGTATTCGCCCATGAACATCTTTATCACCACCGTACTGCAAATCCGCCACTGGTCCACCACTTTTTACCACAGTAAACCACTTGCTACCACTTTTTACCACCATGTAACCTTATTCTAGTTCATTTAGGGGTAAATGGCAAGAATTTTTTTAGAAAATCGTAAAAAAGTAAACCCCGTAACTGGCGTGGTTTTTGCTGGAAAAATCTGGATTTTTCCACATTGTTTGCTCTCAGGTGGGGGATTGGAACAGTGAGGTGGGGAACAGGGTACGGAAATGCCGGTTTCTGATGGAAAAATTTCAGGATATGGGGGAACATATGGAAAAAAGTGGGGACCATACAGCATTTTCCTAATGGGCGCAGAAAAGCCGCCCGTCTCTGCTCCCCACGCAGAGATGGACGGCTTTTCTGTTCATATCCTGCTGCTCTCCTGCTGCCGCATCCGCTTTTTGATCTGGCTTAAGGTCACAGGGGACATTCTCAGGAATGCGGCGATGTGCTTGTCGGGAATCTGATTGGACATCCCGGGATGGGTCTCTAAAAACCATCGGTATTTCATTTCCGCCGTACACCCGGAGAGCACCCGGCCCTTCTCCAGATGATACTGTCCGGCGCGCAGGGTCATTGCCTGATACAGGCCTCTCACTTCCGGAAAGCTGTCCACCATTTTCCGGAAATCAGCCATCCGCAGTCTGAAAATCATCCCGTTGGTCAGAGCCTCCACCGAGGCAGGCGCCGGCATCTCCAGGTCAAATCCCGGCATCAGGGACATGCCGGGCTCATTGACCAGGCAGTCTGTGACCTCACAGTCCTCCTCGTTGACAACATATGCCCGGAACACGCCTTCTACGGACAGGACGATGTGCTCGACTCTCCCGCCCTCCGTAAAAATTTTCGTCTTCTTTTTCACCGGTTCCAGCACCCCCCAGTCTGAGGCGCACTGAACCGCTGTTTTCTCCCGCATTCCCAGGACTTTCGTCACAAAGTCATAATTATTCATATACACTTTCCCCTTCTGCCTCTGTAAGTATATCAGCTGTCCTGCCGATTTTCATTTGTCTATTTTAATATTAATAGACATTCCTGGTATTAAATTCCGTACAAAATCATATGCCCCCGCCAGCGGCGTTTTTTGGCATGACCTTGCAGGGTCTTTTCCGATTCCCGGTTTCTGCAGTCCCCATTGGCGTTTCTTCGGCTCTTTCCACTGCTTCCAGATGATAATTCTGAGCCCTGTTCTTAAATGTGCGTCTATCTCTGCCATTACTGTTTTCTCTGTCTTGCCGGCGACTGCCCCCAGCATTTTCCTGCCGGTTAGTTCTTTCAGCCTGCCTTTGAATCTCTTCACAGAGTCCTGGCGGGGTCTGCACTTCCATTCCTTCGTCTTGCTGTCCTTGTAGAATCCGAATCCGAGATCCTTCAGCTTTGGCGGTCTTGTGATGCGAGTCTTAGTCATGTTGACCTTTAACCCCAGTTCCCTCTGTATCCAGTCTGATACCGTCCGCATCACTCTTTTTGCGCTCGACTCGCTTCTGACCGCTGTGACACAGTCATCTGCGTAATTTCCGCCCCGCGGAGTTCCGAATTTTGTTTCCTCATAACCCTGCGGTGTCATAACTCCTGCTTTCAGATACTTTCGGATTAAGACTTCTCCCAATCGCTATCCCTTCTTCCCGCCTGTACCTCACGATACAAACCTTGGGAGTTGCTGTGGGGTTCGTCGGCAGCTACGCCCCTTGTGGCCTTTCACCACAGACTGACGGCATGCCCGTCATACACAAAAAGGCAGCCCCAGAGGGACTGCCCGCTGTGTCTGCGGCTTCTAGTATCCGCAGGCGATATATTGTGCAATCAGCTTATCCAGAGTCACGCTGTTGTGGTAGATCACTTCGTAGCCTTCCTCGAGATCAATGCTCTCGTTCAGCGCCCTCCTCGCCTGTTCAATTGCCTGAATCAGCTCTTCTTTCGCCATCTTCATATTCATTTCTCCTTTGCACCGGCCATGTGGCGCATGGCGTACCCCCGTATTTCCGGCCTCCCTTTTACCGGCAAACATATTATTCGAGGCTTTCTTTATTTTATACTGAAAAAGGGAAAAAATCAAACAAATTCGGCCGACAGGCTGTGCCCTATTTCGACACCGCCGGCGGGCAGATTCCGTGGAAAAGGGTTTTATTTTCCATGAATTTATGCTATCCTATAAGCATTGCGGCGTCATTCGGAATTTCGCCTGAAAGCGGACTCCGGGACGAAATTTGAACAGATAGGAAGGTAATGATATGAAACTTGGCATAGTAGGATTGCCTAATGTAGGAAAAAGCACCCTCTTCAACTCTCTGACAAAGGCGGGGGCAGAATCGGCCAACTATCCCTTCTGCACCATCGATCCCAACGTGGGAGTGGTGGCCGTTCCCGACGAACGGCTGAAGCTGTTGGCAGACCTGTACCATTCTCAGAAGATCACGCCGGCCGTGATCGAATTCGTGGACATCGCCGGACTGGTGAAGGGAGCCTCCAAAGGCGAGGGCCTGGGAAACCAGTTTCTCTCCAACATCCGAGAGGTGGACGCCATCGTCCATGTAGTCCGCTGCTTTGACGATCCCAACGTAATTCACGTAGACGGCAGCGTAGATCCCTTAAGAGATATTGAAACCATTAACCTGGAGCTGATCTTCTCCGATCTGGAGATCCTGGAGCGGCGCATCTCCAAGGTGGGACGGGCCGCTTTCAACGACAAAGCCCTGGCAAAGGAACTGGAAGTTTTAAAAGGCCTGAAGGCGCACCTGGAGGAGGGAAAACTGGCAAAGAGCTACGTTCCCGAGGATGAGGAAATGATGCCCTTTATCGCTTCCTTAAACCTGCTCACCGCCAAGCCGGTGATCTTCGCCGCCAACGTGGGGGAGGACGACCTGGCGGACGATGGAGCCAGCAATCCCTATGTGGCCAGCGTCCGGGAATTCGCAAAGGAAAATGACTGCGAGGTCTTTGTCATCTGCGCCGAGATCGAGGAAGAGATCTCCGAGCTGGATGACGACGAAAAGAAAATGTTCCTGGAAGATCTGGGCTTAAAGGAATCCGGCCTGGAAAAACTGATCGCCGCCAGCTACAGCCTTCTGGGACTTTTAAGCTATCTCACCGCCGGCGAGAAAGAGACCAGAGCCTGGACCATCACCAAGGGCACCAAGGCGCCCCAGGCCGCCGGAAAGATCCACAGCGATTTCGAGCGAGGCTTTATCCGGGCAGAAGTGGTCAACTACAAAGACCTGCTGGACTGCGGCAGCTATAACGCCGCCAAGGAAAAAGGCCTGGTACGGCTGGAAGGAAAGGACTATGTGGTTCAGGACGGTGATGTGATCCTGTTCCGGTTTAACGTCTGATTGGCTGATCCACCGGCTTTCATATACAATCTCATTTTATATACAATCCTCATGGGAGCGGCGCGCGGCGCGCCGTTCTGTGGAGGCCAAAGTGCAGGAACACCTGGAACACCAGGCAGGAAAAAAAAGAAAAAACGCACTGAATCCTGAGAATTCCCCAAAACAAAATCTGCCAAAGGCTTATCGCCTTTGGCAGAATCTGTTTTTCCCATATTTTTTCTGCGGAAAGGTCCGTCAGTCGTCCAGCTCGTCCTCTCCCACCAGCTCATCGTACTCCTGCTCATCCAGAAGCTCGTCAAAGGCGTCCGCCACGATCTCGTACTCCTCGTCATCCTCGATATTCTGAAGATCTGGATTGCCGTCGATCTCCGTGTACCGGTATAAGTAAACCTCTCCCTCGTCGGCGTCCTCACCTTCCATGGGAAGCAGGGCGATATAGTCCCTTCCTCCGGCCTCAAAAATCGTCAGGATCACGCATTCCAGCTGGGAACCGTCATCCAGAGTCAGGGTTACCGTCATCTCCTCAGACGGCTCTTCCATAAAATTGTTCTTATCGCTCATCTTTTAACCTCTCTTTACCGGGAGACTGCCTCCCATTTCTGACTCCACTGTATCAGACACAGAGGAAAAATGCAACTGTTTTCTCCGGCCGCCCCACAGAACTCTCTGCGAACGGCCGCTCCGGGCCCTGCCAGGCCGCCGAACCGCCCCGGCGGGGCAGAGAAAGTCTCAGTACTCGATGCCTTCCCTGGCTCCGATTCCCTTCTCGAAGGGATGGCGGACCGCCCGGATCTCGGAGATATAGTCGGCTCTCTTCTGAATTTCCTCAGACGGATTCCGGCCGGTGAGAACCACCTCCAGCGCCTCCGGCCGGTGATCCAGGAAATTCAGGACGCTCTCCTCCGTCACCACGCCGCCGCCAATGGACGCCATGATCTCATCTAATATGAGCAGATCAAAATCTCCCGCCATGGCCGCCGTCTTCTCAAACTGTCCCTGAAAATAGGCTGCCGCCTCTCTCTTTTCCTCCTCGCTCATGCGGAAGAGGAAGCCGAAGGTGCGCTCGCAGGGCAGCACCGTAATTCCGGGAATGGAGCGGAGCACCGCCACCTCCCCGGAATCCTCCGTCTTTAAAAACCGGGAAATCAGAACCCGTTTTCCTCTCCCGGCGGCTCTCACCGCCAGTCCCACAGCGGCGGTGGTCTTCCCCTTGCCGTCGCCGCAGTAAATGTGTATCAGTCCTCTGTCCTTCACTGGCTCTCCTTTCCGTAGTACTCCCGGATAAAGCGGGACGGCTCCTGTTTTTTCCCGTACCGCTCCTTCACGCTGCAGATGCACAGACGCTCCTTCGCCCTGGTCATGGCCACATAGAACATCCGCCGTTCTTCCTCCAGATCCGCCTCCAGCACCGCCTTCCGGTGGGGCGTGATCCCCTCATTGGCATCGATGATGTAGACGATCCGGTATTCCAGCCCCTTGGATCCGTGCATGGTCATAAGGGCCACACCGTCCCGGTCCGGATCCGGCTCTGTCTGGGTCCTGGCCTGGGCTTCCAGCTCCTTTCCGTACTCCTCCATGTGGGCAAACCAGTCGGAAAAGCTCTGGAAGCCGGCGGCGCTCTCCTGGAGCTGATCCGCCACTTCCAGCAGCTCTTCCTCCTTCATCCGGCGGAACCGGGCGTACTCTCTCAGATAATCATTATACCCCACCGCCTTGCGGATATAATTCACCGCCGCCGCAGGCTTCAGCCTGCCGATGGCGGACAGGTCAAATTCCAGCTGCTCCACCCGCTCGGCGATCCAGTCCTTGTCCTGATAAAAGGACTTCACCTTCTCCCAGGAAACCGGGGAGGTCTCCAGGGCGTCCCTGCTGATATAGCGTTTGGGCCGGTTGATGAACTCCAGCACCGTTCCCCGATCCAGATCTCCCATGGCCGCCCGGATGTAGGCCAGGATATTTTTGGAGATCCAGTGCTCGTAGATATTGGGAAGGCTGTCCCTAGTCTTAAAGGGCACATTGTACTCCATGAGGCGCTCCACCAGAAGACGGGGCTCCAGGCTGGTGCGGTAGATGACGGCAATGTCCGACAGAGAATATCCCCCGTCCCGCCAGGCCATAATCTCCTTCACCACCGCCAGGGCCTCGTCCTTCGCGTCAGGATAAAAACAGGTGCGCACCGGCGCACCCATTCCCTTTTCCGCCCGGATTTCCTTGGGAAACCGGGTTTTATTGTGGGCGATGAGACGGCCCGCCGTCTCCACAATGGTCTTTGTGGAGCGGTAGTTGACGTTTAACAGCACCTTCTCCGCCCCCGGATAGTCCCGCTCAAAGCCCAGCATGATCTCCGGCTTTGCCCCCCGGAACCGGTAGATGGACTGATCGTCATCCCCCACAATAAACAGGTTGTTCTCCGGCAGGGCCAGCATCCGGACGATCTCATACTGAATCCTGTTGATGTCCTGGAACTCATCGATGAGGATGTAGGTGTATTTTCTCTGCCAGGCGGAGAGAATATCCTTTCTCTGGGTAAATAACTCCCAGCACATCACCAGCATATCGTCAAAATCGATGAGACCTGCGGCCCGCAGCTTCTCCTCATAGCCCCGGTACAGCTTTTTAAACACTTCCTCCGGGCAGTTTTTGGAGTAATAGCAGGAGAGATCCATCATCTCCCCCTTCACGGCGCTGATCTCACCGAGAACGGAGGAGATGAAATCGGCCTCATCCTCCGTCTCAATCTCCTCCTCGTCCGTCAGTTCCTTCAGAAACTGAACCCGCTGCTCCTCCCTCACAATATCTTTCGCCTGATAGCCGTAGGCCAGCTTAAGAATGCGGAAAAATACGCTGTGGAAGGTGCCGAAAGTCACCGGCAGTTTTTTCCCTCCCACCAGGCGCTCAAAGCGGGTCTGCATCTCTCTGGCAGCTGCTCTGGTAAAGGTGATCACCAGAATGTTTCCCGGAGAAACCACCCCCTCCTCCGTCAGCATCCGGACCCGCTCCGTGAGCACGGTGGTCTTTCCGGAACCGGGTCCTGCCAGAACCAGGATCGGACCTTCCCGGTGGCGGATGGCCGCCTCCTGAGCTTCGTTAAATGCCATTGACATCAGCTTCCAGCTTTTCGATGCCGATGCGGATGCGCCGTAAGGTCTCCTCCTTGCCCAGCACCTCCATGATCTCCGTGGCGCCGGCGGGAGTCATCTGCTTGCCGGACACAGCCGTCCGCAGCGGCCACATCACAAAGCCGGTCTTGTAGCCTTTCTCCGTCACATACTGGGAGAGAGAGGCATAAAGTGCGTCGTTGCTGAAATCCTCCTGAGCCTCCAGAATGGGCAGAGTCTCCTGCAGCACTGTCAGAGACTTTGCGGAATCCGTCTTCATCTTCTTGTGGGTGTACATGGATACGTCGTACTCCGGAAGCTCCTCAAAGAAGTCAATGTGGTCTGCAATATCCGGGAAAATCTCGATTCTGGTCTTCACCATGGCGGCGATCTTTCTCAGATCCAGATCTTTCTTGATCACCTGGCGGATATAGCCCTCCGCCCTCTCGTAGAACTTCTCAAAGTCCATGGCCTTCATGTACTCGCCGTTCATCCATTTTAACTTGGTCATGTCAAACACCGCCGGGGACTTGCTCATCCGGTGGTAGTCAAACTCTTTCACCATCTCCTCCAGGGAGAAGATCTCCCGGTTGCTCTCCGGGGACCATCCCAGAAGGGCCACATAGTTGACCACGGCCTCAGAGATAAAGCCCTGCTCGATCAGATCCTCATAGGAGGAATGGCCGCTTCTCTTGGACAGCTTCTTGTGCTCCTCGTTGGTGATGAGAGGACAGTGGACGTACACCGGCACCTCCCAGCCGAAAGCGTCATAGAGGCGGTTGTACTTGGGGGAAGAGGAAAGGTACTCATTTCCCCGTACCACATGGGTGATGCCCATGAGATGGTCGTCCACCACGTTGGCAAAATTGTAGGTGGGATAGCCGTCGGACTTGATCAGGATCATATCGTCCAGTTCGGAATTGTCCACCGTAATGTCCCCGTAAATCTCATCGTGGAAGGTGGTAGTTCCCTCCGTGGGGTTGTTCTGGCGGATGACAAAAGGCTTTCCGGCCTTTAAGTTGGCCTCCACCTCCTCCTTGGACAGATGGAGACAATGCTTGTCGTAGGTCATGATCTCCTCGCCGTTCACCGTCTTCTTCAGGCTGTCCAGGCGCTCCTGGGTGCAGAAGCAGTAGTAAGCCTCCCCCTTGTCCACCAGCATCTTGGCATATTTCATGTAAATGCCCGCCTTCTGGCGCTCGCTCTGGACATAGGGACCTACGCCCCCGTCCTTGTCCGGTCCCTCGTCGTGGATCAGGCCGGTCTCCGCCAGGGTGCGGTAGATAATATCCACAGCCCCCTCCACATATCTCTCCTGGTCTGTATCTTCAATGCGGAGCAGAAAATCTCCTCCCTCGTGCTTCGCGATCAGGTAGGCGTAAAGCGCCGTTCTCAAATTTCCCACATGCATCCGTCCAGTAGGACTGGGGGCATATCTGGTTCTGATTTTATTCATCACTTTTTTCACTCCTGTATGGTTTCTATTGGGCGGGCCGGAAGTTTCTCCGCCGGCCGCATAACAGCCGGGGCCAGCTGCCCCTGTGCCCACTTATTATATAACGGCGATACGGAAAATACAACGGATTTCCGAGGCAAACCCAAAAGTTCTCTCCTCCTATCCCGCCGTTCCCAGCAGGCAGGCCAGCATCTGAGGCAGGGCGCAGCTTCTGCTCTCCCTCACAAATGTTTCCAGCCGTTCCAGATTGGCGTCCGAGTGCTCCACCTGACGGGAATAGAGCCATGCCGCCCGGACAAACGCCTTCTCAAAGGATTCCTCACTGCCCTCCCGCTCAAGTCCGGCCGCCAGCCGCCTCACTGCCAGCAGGCTGAACATGGCCAGTCCCGCCTTGGACCAGCCATCTCCGTCGTAGACGGCGCCGGGATAGAGCAGGTAGAGAAAATATTCCAGCAGATTCAGTCCCTGGCGGGTCACCGGCTGGAAGGAAACCGAACTCCTTCCCGGGCTGGTGCGTGCCGCCCGCAGAAGCTCTCTCCAGCCGCCGGAGATCTCCTCCAGCCGCTCCAGCTGATCCAGGTACTCCTCCTCCAGCTGCCGCCTCTGAAATCCCATTTCCCGGCTGGGAGCCAGCTTTTTCTCCAGCAGCTCTCCGGAGGCGGCCTCATATCTGCCGCAAACTTCTCTCAGGCCGGCAAACTCCCGGCGGCGCAGGCGGGACTCCCCGTCGTGGGCCAGAGCCAGGGCCGCTCCCGCCCGGGCCTCTTCGCTCATATCCGTCCGGCGCAGCAGGCGAAACATGGACTGCCGCACTTCCAGAAGCCCGCGAAGGCGATCTCCATCCAGCTCCTCCCCCGCATTTCCAGGGGCAGAAGCACGGGGATGGGCCAGTCTCCGCTCTGCCGTCCGGTAAACCGGCGGCTGATCCAGATTCAGGATCAGCTCCGCCGCCGTAGGGCAGGATAAGGACAGGCTCACCTCCGCCAGATCCCCGTAGGACTCTTCGTGGCGGGGATAGATGCGGCAGGTCCGGCACATCATGTCCTCCCCCAGATCCACACAGATGCCGCAAAGCCCGTGGCGGTCCAGAAATACGCAGCGGCCTTCCCGGTTTAAGAGAAACCGTCTGGTCCTGTGGTCGATGTGGCTGCGCAGCTTCGCCCCCATAAGCCCGCCCATGGCCATATACCTGCCGTAGGTGTCCCGGTCGATGGAGATCCCCCATCCCTGGCAGCAGGTGTCCGGACAGGCGGAGGCGCTGCAGGAAAAGCTGCTGTAATATGACGGATAGACCACCTGCATCTTGTACATCCTCCTCTCTTCTGAATGAAACGAAGTTTTCTGTGAAACAAAGGCCAGTCCGGTCTTTCCCCGGCCTGGCCGCCGTGTTATAATATCTCCATTATCGTTTGAAGGAGACTGTCTATGAAACATCTGATTATTGTAAACGGTACCATGGGCGCCGGCAAAACCACGGTCTGCCGCAGCCTCACCAGGCTTCTGCCGGCCAACGTATTCCTGGATGGAGACTGGTGCTGGGATATGAACCCATTCACCGTGACCGAAGAGACAAAAACCATGGTCCTGGAAAACATCGCGTTCCTGTTAAATCAGTTTCTGTCCTGCTCTTCTCTGGAGTATGTGATCTTCTGCTGGGTTATCCACCAGAAGGAAATCCTTTCGGACATTCTGTCCCGGCTCCAGACGGAAAACTGTTCCGTCCTCACCGTCTCCCTGATCTGCTCCGAGGAGGCGCTTCGTCTCCGACTGGAAAAAGATGTGGAAGCCGGCCTGCGGACAGAGGATGTGATCTCCCGCAGCGTGGCCCGTCTGGACTGCTACCGGGATTTTCCTTCCGTAAAGCTGGACGTCTCTGACCTCACCCCCGGCGAGGCCGCCGCCCGGATCGCCGCCATGGCCCTGTCCCCGGTGAAAAATCCCAGTCTCTGACCCGTCTTCTCACTTCCAGAATCCGTCCCGCAGGGATTCATAGCCCCGGTCTGCCAGAGCCTTCCACGGCTCCTGACGCCGGGGAAAACGACTCTGAAGCTCTGACCGCAGGAAAGCCAGAGCCGGCTCTCTCCTGATCTTCCCGCAGGCGCCGGAAAAAATCCGCTCATACCACCGGCCGAGACATTCGGCGGTGAAAAATCCCTCGTCCTCCTCATCTCTTCCCGTCAGCAGCCCCACAGCCGCGTCCATCCGGCCGCAGGTTTTCGCGGCCTCATCCGTCTCTGGAACCGCCTCCCCCAGCACAGTCCCAAAAATCCGGATCAGAGCGCTGGCCATGGCTTCCCGGACCCTTCGCTCCTCCGTCTCCAGTCCGGGGACGGAAATTCCGCTCAAAAGATCCGCGGGAGACAGGGCAGAACTCTCCTCTTCCTCCGGGCAGATCCACGGCCGCAGCAGCCGGTCCACCGTCCGCTCTTTTTCCGTCAGTCTGCGGTAGATATAAGCCTCCACCGCTCCTTTGGTGCGGTTGTTTTCCTCCCCCAGTACCTGCAGCACCTCCGGCGGAAGGGCATTTTTGTAAAACAGGCTGTCCTGTCCGGTCGCGGGAGCCTGGTATGCCTCTCCAAGGAGCCGTTTCCCCATGTCGTCCCGCCATCTTCTGCTCTCCTTTTTGTAGGAAGCCGTATCCTCCAGCCTTATCTCCGGATGGAGCCGCTTCTGATACAGGATTTCCCCCGCCTGGATCACTCTCCAGGCCTTCTGCCCCTTCCTTCTCAAAAACCGGTCCAACGCCGCCTTGGCCATTCCCCGGTCCAAGCCTATGGTCTCCCCCTGGTACAGTTCCACAGCGGACAGCATGCGCTCCGCCACCGCCTGCACCATGGGCACCACGGAGCTGTTTCCCGTAAGGTTTTTCACTTCCACGAAGGAGGACGGCATCCGGTAGGTGTCCGGGAACCCCTGGAGTCGGAACAGCTCCCGCTCCGTCATTCTCCGCTCATTGTTCACCAGAAGATAGTTGGCGCTGGCCCCCGCCCGCAGGGAGCAGGCGTAGCGGTGGGGCGTCACCATGCCGGACACATTTTCGTTGGTGATATAGGGGCGCTCCGGCTCTTTCTCGCAGCGCTCCATCATTTTTTTCATCTTCCGCTCCCGGATCTTCAAGCTCACATAGTAGCTCTTCTTCACCTGATCCTCCGGCTCCAGAATGTCCGCCAGAGTCTTTCTCTTCTCCGCCGGAAACCGTTCCGGAAAAGCAAACAGGATCGGCTCCGCAAAGCCCACCGTCACCAGACGCTCCCGCTTCTGGGGCACGCCGTAATCCCAGGCGTTGAGCACCTGGCTGTACACGGTGTAGCCCATGGCGGACAGCCGCCCTTTCAGCGCCTCAAAAGTCTTCCCCTTTCCGTGGGAGAGGAGATTTTTCCCATTTTCCAGGAAAAATGCCTCCGGCCGCTTCACCTCCAGAATGCGCTCCACCGCCTGGAGCAGCCCGTCCTCCCCCAGGATGGCGGAGAGGGCATAGGGAAAATCCGCCAGAAGAATATCAAAATCCGGCAGAGTTTTAAGATCCGCCGTCCTGATATCTCCCCAGGGCGTATCTCCAAAATTTTCCTCATAAGTCCTCCTGGCAGCGGGATCCGTCTCGCTGCTGAAAACGCAGGTGCCTCCCGCCCCCTCGAATCCCAGGCGCACGCCGCCGATCCCGGAAAAAATATCCGCAAATGTAAAGGAAGTGCAATTCATATGTTTTCTCCTGTCTGTTTTCTCGTTTGCCAATTTCCGCAGTTACTAAAAGTATAGCATCGGGGAGAGAAAATTTCCAGATCAGGTTTACACGATCCCCCGCAGCACCAAAATAAAGAATACGCAGGTGATCAGAATCAGGGCAGCCACCAGCACAATCCCTGTGCGGCTGACCTTCTCCCCCTCGCCCCGCTCCGAGGCCGGTACCAGTCCCGCGCTCCTGAGAGCTGTGACCACCGGCTTGTAGATGAGCAGGGTGAGAGCCATGTTGATGCCTCCCTTTAAAAGGTTAAAGGGCAGGAAAGCCGGAATGAGCAGGGCTTTCACCGCCTCCCTGGGATAACCCATGTAGATGGGGGTGATCAGGTAGTTCCACAGCAGCATAACCGCCGTGGTGAGCACCACTCCCGTGAGAAGCCCCGCCACTGCCCCTTTCATGGTGCGGTGCTTTTTGTAGATAAAAGACGCCGTGCAGGCAAAGCTGCAGGTGGAAAGCACATTCATGATCAGGCCGATGAATCCGGTGTCGCTGATGGTGAACATTTCCACAAAGGAGACGATCACCGAGATCACAAAGGCCGTCATGGGGCCGAACAGAAAACCGCCGATGGAAATGACTACGTCCTTCGGCTCATACTTTAAAAACAGCACCACCGGAATCCGGCAGACCACCGTGACGAGAAAGGCGACGGCGCAGAGCATACCCACCATTGTAACTTTTTTTGTCTTGTTGTCCATAATAAAACCTCCTGAAGTCTGTACTGTTCCGAAAGCAGTTTTCCGGCCCCGGGGCTTTTCTCCCCGGCTCCTCTGCCCGGAACGCAAAAACACCTGAAAAACTTCTGTCTCTCAGGTGTTGCTCATTCAGGAGTATGCGCCCTTCTCTGGGGGATGACAGCGCGCACATCTTCTTTCATCCAGACTATCACTGTTGGTTTTGGAATTGCACCAAATCTGCATCGCTGCTCGCGGACTTTACCGCCAATCGGGAATTGCACCCTGCCCTCGAAGACTCCGTTTATTCAGATGGAATGATTATAACTCTCTTTTTCCCCAAATGCAAGAGGGGGAGGAGGCCTGCAGCGAAGATGTGCACAGCTCCTGGGGACGGACGCCGTCCACAAACCGTTTGCGGTCCAGGACTTTGTCCGCATACTGGTGGACCAGTTTTACATTTTCCTCATAGTGAAGAGAAAATACAGCGGAATACAGCACATCCAGAATATACTGTTTTACGATTCTGGACGCGAAGGAGCCAAACTTACTGTTAGTCTCCGAATTGTTGAAACAGATGGAACAGGCAGCATTTTTCACCAGAATACTTTTCTGATTTCCATGAATCATAATAATGGGGATGTTTTCCTCTCTCAGATCCCGGAAATGCTGCATCAGCACACGGGAATCCGCAAACTGGGACAGGACCACCGCGCAGGACCGCAGTTTTGTCCGGCCGTAATACTGATATACTCTCTCAAATCCCGCAAAGGTTTCGCATTTGCTCAGTTTTCCAATGCGGCGCAGGTCCGCAGCGAAACTGCTCAAAGCCAGCAGAGATTCCCCTTTTCCGTACATATAGACAATATCACTCTTATCGATCATCTCGGCAGCCCTGCCGATTTCTTCCATGTCAATCCCATTGTACGCTTCCGCAAGAGCCTGATACTGAAGAGTGGCAATCCGCTTCGCGATGGCCTCCCCATGGTCTCCCGGTTCAATTGGGATGTCCGCTTCCACCCGAACCCCATCGGTCACGAAGGAACTCATCTCCCTTGCCAGCTGAATCTTAAAATCAGAAAATCCTTTTGTCCCCACTTTTTTGCAGACCCTGACAATGGATGAGTTGGAAGAAAATGTAACTGTGGCCAGCTGCTCAATGGTCAGCTTTGTCACCTTCTGGGGATTGTCCAGAATGTAGGAAACCACCTCTTGTTCTGCTTTAGTAAATCGTTTCCTGTCGTTCAATTCCTCTATCAGCAAGTGATTGCTCCTTTCTGCGCCTTAACTCTCTTTTCATTATACGGCAGCCAGGGGCTGCTTTCAACAGCCCCTGTGCGTTGGGTTGCAGTCTACAATTCCTGCTGCCGGTTCAGCGCCTGAACAAAGGGAATATAGATCAATATGGAAACAATAATACAAATGATCTGAGTGATCACCGCGCCAATGCTTCCCGCCGTGGTAAGGTAGGCGTTAATGATGGGCGGAACAGTAAAAGGCACAGTGATCATGGCCGCTCCCGCAAAGCCGGTAGCAGTGGCCACGTATCCGATGGCCGCCGTGACCATGGGCGCCAGAATAAAGGGAATGGCCAGAAGAGGATTTAACACAATGGGCATTCCAAAGATCATGGGTTCATTGATGCCGAAAATGGCCGGCACTGTGGACAGCTTGGCAATGGCTCTGTTGTCTTCCCTTTTGGAGAATAAATAGATGGCCACAATCAGTCCGATGGTATTGCCGCAGCCTCCAATGGTCACGTAAGTATTCCAAAACGTATAGGTAAATACGTTAGGAAGAGGCTGTCCCGCCTCGTAAGCCGCCAGATTGGCGGCAATGGCAGCCATTCCGATGGTATTGCGGACTACACCGATCATCTGGGACCCATGAATGCCCACCATCCAGAAGGCCTGACAGATCAGCGCCAGCACGATCACGCCCGCCGGATGCTGCATAATCCCTTCCATAGGAGCCTGCAGCGTGGCCGTGATAAAGTCAGGCACATACTGCCCGGTGAATCTCTGAAATACAAAACCAATGATTCCGAAAATCAGGGCCGTCAGCATCCCGGGAAACAGTACAGCAAAGGACTTGGACACTCCCGATGGAACACTTTCCGGCATCTTAATCTCCATCTTTCCGCTTTTAATCAGCGCGGAAAACAGCTCTGCCGAGCCGATGCCCACAATGATGGCCATAAACATCCCTTGAGAATTGGTGTAGCCGGAGGCCACCACATTGCTGATGGACACGCTCTCTCCCCCTGCCGACGTGGCAGCGGCGGTGGTGGGAATCAGGCTCAAATAACAGGTCAGGGCCACAAAGCCGCCGAGGACAGCGCTTCCGGTCTCCCGGATTTCCGCCGTATTTTTCCAGGACGGCCATCGCCCGGTCAAAACCTCTTGCACGTTCCATAAACGCTTTTCCTCCCTTTCCTTCAGTCAAGATCCTCGCCGTTGGTAGCGATCACCTTTGCGTACCAGTCATAACTGTCCTTTTTGATTCTCTTCAGGGTTCCCTTACCCTCATTGTCCTTGTCCACATAGATAAATCCATACCGTTTTTTCATCTCCCCTGTACCGGCGGAAACAATGTCAATGGGGCCCCAGTAGGTGTATCCCAGAATTTCCACTCCGTCTTTGATCGCCTGCTTCATGGCCTGGATGTGCTTTCTGGTGTAGTCGATCCGGTAGTCGTCGTGGATATGACCATCCTCCGCGATCTCATCGATCTGGCCCAGTCCGTTCTCCACCACAAACAGCGGTTTCTGATAGCGGTCGTACAGCTCATTTAACGTGTAGCGGAATCCCAGGGGATCAATCTGCCACCCCCATGGCGTGGACTCCAGATAAGGGTTAGGCGCTCCCTGATCTCCTCCGGTATGACCGCTGAAGGGCTCTCCGAATATGTGGGTGGTGGTGCGGTAGTAGCTGAACGCCAGATAATCGTTGGTATATTCTGCGATCAGCTCCAGATCCCCCTCTTCCATGGCCACGTGAACATCCTTTTCATCCCAGATCCGATAGACATAGCCCGGATATTTTCCCCGCAGCATCACATCGCTGTAGAACAGGGAAGTACGCCTCAGTTCCATGGTCTCAAACACGTCCTCCGGCCTGCAGGTATTTGGGTAGACATTGCTTAAGGAAAACATGCCGCCGATCATGCTGCCCGGCATCATCTCATGGCCCATCTTCACTGCCAGGGCATTGGCCACAAACATGTGATGGCTGGCCTGATATATGGCCTGCTGAAGGTTCTCCCCCGGCTTTACATAGACCGCTCCCGCGCTTCTGGGATTTCTGCGCATATTGTTGATCTCGTTGAAGGTCATCCAATATCGCACTTTTTTCCCATAACGCTCAAACACTACCTTGCAGTATTTCAGGAAGAAATCGATGAGCTTCCGGTTTCTCCATCCCCCGTACTCCATAGCCAGATGCATGGGTGTCTCGTAGTGGGAGAGAGTCACCACCGGCTCCATCCCCCGGCTGATCATCTCATCAAACAGGTCATCGTAAAACTGCAATCCTTTCTCGTTGGGCTCTTCCTCGTCCCCGTTGGGGAAAATCCGCGGCCAGGAAATGGAGGTACGGAAGGCCTTGAAGTGCATCCCCTCCATCAGAGCCAGATCCTCTCTGTACCGGTGATAAAAATCAATGGCCTCATGGCTGGGATAGTAGACATCTTCTTTTAAGGGATAGTCGAAAGGTCCCTGAAATCCGTGGGGGAACCCGTCGGCAATGCTCAGCCCCTTTCCATCTTCCAGATAAGCTCCCTCCGCCTGGTTGGCGGCGATAGCTCCGCCCCACAGGAAATTGTCCGGAAATTTCTCCTTGCTGTACATACATATACCTCCTGATCATTGTGTATTTCGTACTGTTTTTATGGTAATATTATTTAATCAGGACATTTTTTACAATCATTCCAGCCGATTCTGGAAATCAGTTCCAGTTTTCTTCTATTATTTTTGAATTTTTTGGAAATTTTGTCCAGAACAGGAGATTTGGAATTGATCTTGGAGCGAAAATCTTTTACAACAGATAACCGCCAAATATTTCAGAATGAGAAAAGAGGCGCTGCAGATGTCTTTCCCACAGAAATCATCTGATACTTCTGAAGACTACTGGAACCTTCCCAGGGAAAAACATACCGAACTGATTGACGGAGCATTATGATATGGCTCTGCCTGGCTCCTTTTGCCGTTTGACAAAACCCCAACCTCGACTTATGATTAACTATATAAAATACTTATGGAGGTCAGGTCATCATGGACATTCGGGAACTTACTTATATCACTGCCATCGCCGAAGAAGGCAGTCTGTCCGCCGCAGGGAAACGGCTGAAGGTCTCTCAGCCCACCTTAAGCGTCTTTCTCTCCAAGCTGGAAAACAGCCTGGGAGTGGACCTGTTTTTCCGGGAAAAGAAGCGGCTGGTCCCCACTCCTGCCGGAAATATCTACCTGAACGCGGCCAGGAAGATCATCTCTGTCCACGATCAGACCTACCAGGCAATTCATCACCTGACCCATGAGCTGACAGAGTCCATCAACGTGGGGGCTACCCCGCTCCGCGGGTCCATCATGATCGCCCAGATTTTTCCCACCTTCAGCAAGCGGTTTCCGGACGTGAAGATAAATATAGTTGAATCTTATATGCAGGAGCTGTGGAACAACCTGCGGGAACGCCGGGTCAGTTTCGCCCTGGCGGCTTATGCCGACGGCGGACACAGCGATTTCGATTTCATCAACATTTCCATCGAAGAGCTGGTTCTGGCGGTTCCCAAATTCCACCGACTGGCCCACCTGGCGAGCCCTTCCCAGGAAAAGCTGACGTCTGTGGATATCCGGGATTTTTCCGATACGCCTTTTGTGCTCCTGGCTCCGGCCACCACGGTCCGGATCGTGTCCGACAACATTTTCTCCCGGGCGGGAATGCAGCCGACGGTGGTCTTTGAGACCAATAACCTGCTGGTGCTGAGCAATATGATCCGCCAGGGGGCAGGGGCAGGACTGCTCCCCCGCTCTTCCATGGTGCCGGACGCGGATGACGTGGTCTATTTTTCCCTTCATCCCAAATATTACCTGAATCTGGGCATTGTGATCCCCAAGGGTACCATTCTCACGGAGGCAGAGCAATACCTGATCTATATGATAATCAAAAAAGACATGGCAAATCCGCTCTATCTGCCGTCCCTAAACCCGCTGGCACGCAGTATTCTGGAGAAATTTGATGAGAAAGGAGGTACGCTATGAATACCCGTCTGCTGGAACATATCATTGTCATCTCAGAAGAAAAAAGTCTGTCAAAAGCAGCTGACCGTCTTCTCGTCTCCCAGCCCGCCCTTTCCCAGCAGTTAAAGCGGCTGGAAACAGAACTGGACGCAAAGCTCTTCTACCGGGAAAAAAATCGTCTGCTTTTGACAGACGCAGGAAAAATCTATGTCAACGGGGCCCGTTCCGCCTTAAACATCTACGACCGGGCCATGGAAGAGATTAAACAGCTGCGCCGCTCCAGCCAGACCCAGATCACTCTGGTATACAACCGCGGTCTCCTCCCCAATTTTTCCTCCTCCCTTCTGCCCGCCTTCCACACGAAGCACCGGGACATTTTTCTGGATATCATCGACGGCAACGCCTCCATCGCCAAAAATTACCTGACCGGAGGGATGGCTGACATGGCCATCATGGCAACGGGAGAGCTGTCCCACTCCATGCTGGAGTATCTTCCTCTCCGGGATGACGAAATGGCCTTGGCCCTTCCCTCCGCCCACCCTCTGGCGGAAACTTTCCGGCAGAAGGGCGTGGATCTGTCCCTGCTGTCCGGGCAGCCCTTCATCTTCAATCAGGACGGGAGCTATCTCCACACTTTTGAGCGCCGGATTCTTACCGCTGCCCGGGTAAGCCCCAATGTGCTCTGCGAAGGAGGAGGCCTGGCCGCCGTCAGGCACATGGTTGCCAACAAAAAAGGAGCCGCCTTCCTTCCCAGGTCCATGGACCGGAACGGAGATGGCTGCTCCTTCTTTTCTCTCTCACCTCCCGCCGTATTTCATGTGGTAATCGCCTACCACAAGAGCACGGTTCTCACCGGCCCCATGCGGGATCTGATCATGCTTCTGCTGGAAACCTACGGGGAGAAATGATTTTCTTTCTTCTCCCCGATTTTCCGGCTGTCAAAATAGGCAAAGCGGTCTACTGCATCCAGAATATCCTGAAAATCTTCCCTGGGAGCCAGATCCAGATATTTCCTGAGCAGTTCGTTTTCCTGTTTTTTATATTTTCCATAAAAAATGTCATAGAGGTTATGTCCTCTCACATGGATTTTTATCTCTTCCATGTGAGCCGCCAGGTCTTCCCTGGAAGTAAAATCCCGTCCCAGCACTTTTCGCAGGTTCTGTCCGCTCTTCGTTTTTTTCAGGTAGCTGTTCCATTTTTCCCAGAGGGTCTGATAAAAATCTTCCTCCGACTCCACCACCCCCAGCCCCGCCATCACCCGGGGATTGAGAAAATAATTCTCAAAAGAATAATACTTTAAAATCAGCACATTCTCCGGCTTGACCCGGGGCAGTTTGTCCGCGTCCACCCGGTTCTGCTCCTCATAATAGCTGCACAGCTGGCGGCGCAGCTCCTCCCGGTCCTTTCCATCCCCGTCCCGGATCATGAGAAACTGATCCTTCAAATAAACCTGGTTCATATATTTCAGGTTGGCGTAGGTCTTAATATTGGTACAGCTGTTGGTGGTGATGATGGCAATGCGGCACAGCTGGCCATCCTCCTTCACCGTCTCGTTGTAATATTTCCGGAGCAGAAGGGGCAGCCGGCTTTTATCCTGCTTTCCCTCCACAATGAACACAAAATCCACGTTCATGAAATCCCCGGCGGCGTATCCCAGATCGTTGAGGATCACGTCGATATCCGTCTTCTTCCTGATCACAGAATAGAATTCCTCGTCCAGCACCACCTGCCGGATCTCTCTGCTGGTAAAGTTCACCAGGAGATGAGGGGAATGGGTGGTGAATATGACCTGATTTTTTTTGGAGAGACGGTAAAGAATCTCGCTGGCGATCTTCTGCAGCCTGGGATGGAGAAACATTTCCGGATACTCCATGACCACCACGCTGGGGAGAGCCTTCTCATCCTCCACGTAAGTTTCCAGCAGAGACAGAAGATAAATGCTGCGCATGCCCTCTCCCATATACTCCAGAGGCGTCTCCGTCCCCTTTTCCCTGTTGACCATGGTCACCTGAATGCGGAACATATCCTCCGCCGCGCAGGTCAGAGAATAGCGGATCTCCTCATATCCCCCGTTTTTAATGAAATTGTCGTTGACCCGGTCAGAAAAACGGCTGAGGTTGGTCTGGTACAGCTTGTATTCCAGCAGCCTGGCCGTCTCCCCTATGGTCAGCTCATCCGTCGTCTTCCGGTTCATCAGTCCCACGCACTGAAAGCAGTGGCGGCACTCCTTAGCGGCGTCAAACAGACAGGAGCCGGCCCGGAGCTGATCCATCAGCATCTTATCCTGAAAAAACAGCAGATCCTTCTGAAACTGGGAAATCTCCCGCTCCGTGTCGATGCAGTACATGTGGGGGAGCACCTCCGGAATCCACCGGTTATTCTTCTTGTGCCCATCCCCAAACCGCCTCTCTCCGTTCCGGTTGCAGGTGAAGGTAAAATGAAGGATCCCGTCCTCAAAGGAAGGCAGCTTTCTGCAGAAATCCCGCTCCCACACCTCATACCGCTTGTAGGCGCTCACACGTCCCAGCAGATGCAGCCGGCCCATGTCCTCCTCTGTGATTTCCAGGAATACTTCCACCTCAATGTTCTGCTTTTTTTCATTAAAATCCCTCTCCGTGGGCACATAGGAGCCGCCCAGCATGCGGACCGCATCCAGAACGGACGTTTTTCCTGTATTATTTTTTCCCACCAGAATCAGGGCATTTCCAATCTCTTCGATTTCCATCTCCCGGATGGATTTGAAATTCCGGATAATGATCCGGGAAAAGCGCATTCTCCCCGCCTCCTTTTAACTCTGCCGTCGGCCAGATATAAGTTCAGTATAATATAAAAGAGGTTCTTTCGCCACCCACGATTTTATTTCGGAAGCATCCGGTTCCAGGAAAATTC
>NBJMR02800__coassemble_1422_pt1 | contig 43464 bp, 39 predicted proteins | sample NBJMR02800__metabat2_low_PE_040 | metagenome-assembled genome bin NBJMR02800 | reverse complement strand
CTACCAACTGAGCTATCTAGGCACATATCGGGTTGGGCTGATTATTTTCACAGCGATTGTTATTTTACAGGAAAATCCCGGCACTGTCAACCGTTTTTTTCAAATATTTCCGCCGGACTCAGAGCTTTTTCACCATAATCTCCCTGGGAAGGCCGCCGTACATCTCTGTCCTCACCGCCGCCTCATACCCCAGCTTCAGGAAATGATTCCGGCTGTAAATGTTCTCCGGATGGACGGTCCCCATGAGCCAGGAAAATCCCCTCTCCCTCAGCATCCGTTCTGCCTCCGCCATCATCCGCCCCTGAAGCCCGTGTCCGCGAAAGGCGGAAGCCACAGCCGCCGACTCCATATGGGCCGTCCTCAAAAGATCTGCCTCCGTCAGCCCCAAAAACCGTCCCAGATTGTCCCGGCTCTCTCCCGGGATCCGCACCGCCAGAAATCCGGCCATTCTGCCGGTCTGCCGCTCCTCCGCCTTCAGCACAAACCCCTCCCGCTCCATATGGGCGGCAAAAAAATCCTCCCCGTCAGTCACATACCACTCCCGGTGCTCCAGAGTGTTTTCCGCCTCCTCCACGATCTTCAGAATCCCGGGGATATCCTTTTCCGTGCACGGAAGAATGACAAATTCTCCCTTTCCCTTCTCTGCCTTTTCAGTCATCACACTTCCCCCATTCCCGTGAATAAAAAAGAATCCTGCTCCGCAGGATTCTCCGCCTGGGGCGGGTCGCAAAAGCGGCGTTTTCCTTTCCGCCGCAGTGCGATCCCCGCGGAGCGTTTTTGTTTGACAGGAAACGAAAGTTCCCTGTTAAACGAAAAAAGATCCAGCTCTTGCAATGCTGGATCTTCTCATGCCGGCAACCGGAATCGAACCGGTACGGGAGGTAAGTCCCGCAGGATTTTAAGTCCTGTGCGTCTGCCAGTTCCGCCATGCCGGCATACCCTATTGGTAATAGAAAGGCGGGTCCTGCCCGCCAGTGGATGGAGGTGGATTCGAACCACCGAAAGCATCGCTAACAGATTTACAGTCTGCCCCCTTTGGCCACTCGGGAACCCATCCATATCGCTCTCTCAAGCGAATTTTAGTTTATCACAGCATCAGCAAAAAATCAAGTCCTTTTTCATTATCTTCCCTGTTTTCCAGCCTGGAACGGAGCGGGAAAATGCCCTGCCGGGCCATTTTCCCATCCTCCGCCTTCTCCATCTTACACATACATCTCGCCGCCCACCCGGCAGCCCAGCAGGATCGCGCTGGTTCCCTCCATCTCCAGGACCACGCTGCCGTTCCTGCTGATATAGTCCACCCGTCCCACATTGTGGCCGTATCGGTTGGAATACATCAGCCGCTTCAGCACTGTCCCGTCGGGAATCCCCAGCTGCCACACAGGAATCTCCAGGTCTCTGTCCTCCTGGCTGTTATTCACCGCGATCACGCATTTTTCCTTATCCTTCATTCTGCCGTAGACGATGTACTGGTCTCCCCAGCTTAAGGCCTTCACCGACCCCTTTTTCAGGGATTTCAGCTTCTTGTGGTAATAGGTGAGATAGGAGTGGTAATCCACCAGCTCGATATCCTCGTCTCCCCAGGGATAGGTGCGCCGGTTGTCCGGGTCCGTCCAGCCGCACACGCCGACCTCATCCCCGTAGTAGATGGTAGGCGCTCCCGGCCATGTCATCTGAATCATCACCGCCTCCCGAAACACGCCTCTGTCCACGCCTTCCTCTGCGGCCTTCGCCCCCATGCTGCCCAGCCGTCCTACCACCCGGTTGGTCCTGGTGAGGAAACGGGAATGGTCGTGGTTGGAAAGCTCATTCATAGCGGTGAGCAGGGACGGCGTCTGCATTCTGGCCATATTGTAGGCCATGGAGTCAAAAAACTTCTTTCCGTCTCCGTACAATTCGTCGCTGCGCCAGTCGCTGTGCTTCTCCATTCCAGTCAAAAACCATGAAACCGGTTCCATAAATGCGTCATAGTTCATCACAGAATCCCACTGATCTCCCTGGAGCCAGCTGGTGGGGTCGCCGTAGTGCTCCGCCAGAATCAGCGCGTCCGGATTGGCCTCCTTCACCACCCGCCGGAAATCTCTCCAGAACCGGTGGTTGAACTCGCTGGTCCGCCCCAGGTCCGCCGCCACGTCCAGGCGCCAGCCGTCCACGGAATAGGGCGGAGACACCCATTTCCTGGCAATATCCAGAATATACTGATACAGCTTCGGGGACTCCTCGTAATTGAGCTTGGGCAGGGTATCGTGGCCCCACCAGCCGTCGTAGCTGGTATTGTACGGCCAATCGTCCTTGTTGAATTTGAAAAAGCTGCGGTACGGACTGTCCGCGGACACGTAGGCCCCCGGCTCGTACTGCCCTGATTTTTCATAGATCCGCTCCCGGTCCAGCCACTTGTTGAAAGATCCGCAGTGGTTAAAGACGCCGTCGATGATCACCCGCATCCCCCGCTTATGGATCTCCTCCATCATTCTGGCAAAAAAGGCGTCGCTGGCTTCCAGGTTCTGTTTATCCGTGGACCTAAGAATATACCGGGTGGCCTGGGAATTGTCCATTCCGCTCTCCACCGCCCGCTTTCCGCCGTCCTTTACGATGACGCCGTAGTGGGGATCGATGTGGTCGTAGTCCTGGCAGTCATACTTGTGGTTGGACGGCGACACAAACAGGGGATTGAAATAAATCACTTCCACCCCCAGAAACTGCAGGTAGTCCAGCTTATCCCACACACCCTGCAGGTCTCCCCCGTAAAAACGGGCCACGTCCATGGTCTCCGGATAAGAATTCCAATCCGCCACCTTGGAGACGGGCTGGCCGATGTAGATGTACTCGCCGCTCTCCACGTCGTTGAAAGTCTCGCCCCGATTGAACCGGTCCACAAAGATCTGATACATCACCGCCCCCTTCGCCCAATCCGGGGTGTGAAATCCGGGAGTGATCCGAAAGGCGTAGTCCCATCCGGCGCTGTCCACCGGGCCCAGACGGTTGTAGCAGCATCTCTCTCCGCCGTCCTCCTCCGCCCGGAAATAGAAATACTCCGGCTCATCTCCCAGGGTCATTCGGTATTCATAATAATCAAACAGGGAATCCGAACTTCTCCGGTTCATCCGAACCTGGATCCCCTTATTCAGTCTAATAAAAAAAACGCGGTCAATCCCGCCTTTTAACGTCCGAAAACGCAGGCACACTTCCTCACCTTCCTCCGGCTCCGCCGGAATCCGGTAATCCTCCGTCTCATCGGCAAATAATGCTTCTCTGTTCATGAGTGTACCCCTCTTTAATTCTGCACAGCTGTCGTCTCTCTTACTATTTTATCCTACACAGGGAAATTATACAATAGAAAACTCTTTTTTAGATAGAGAAAGAGCCGGCGGGGTAGCCGGCTCTTTCAGGAGAAGGTATTTCGTTTCTTATGGGGTGTAGCAAAAACTATATAATGTATTGGGGGGGTTTACGTTAATTATAGTATCATAAGAAGCAAAATAAGTGTGCACAAACATGGCAGAATTCAAAAACTATTTTTATGCAAAATCACGCTCCAATTCTGGGGAACATTTCTGTATGCCCGGAATTTTTTACAAAAAAAGGAGTTCCCCGCAGGAAACTCCTTTGCCGGCGGCCGCCGGCGCCTTTTCCGGTCTTCCGGCCGCCGCCTCGCCTCATCAATTTTCCGTGTTTCCGGCTGCCGCGGACGGGCAGGAGTTGAACACTTCCTCAAACTCCGCCTGGCCGATCTTCTCCTTCTCTATGAGACGGGCGCTGCAGGCGTGGAGCACATCCTCATGCTTCATAATGATGGCCTTCGCCTTCTCGTAGCACTCATCCACAATGCGCTTTACCTCATCGTCGATCTCTCCCGCCACGCGCTCACTGTAGGAACGGGTATGGGCCAGATCCCGGCCGATAAACACCTCGTCCTCGTCCCCGCCGTAGTTGATCATGCCCAGCTTCTCAGACATGCCGTACTGGGTCACCATGGCTCTGGCGATGGACGTGGCCTGCTTGATATCCTGGGAAGCTCCCGTGGTCACATCCTGGAAGATCAGCTCCTCGGCGATCCGGCCGCCCTGGGATACCATAATATTCTGGAGCATCTTACTCTTGGAATTGAACATCTCATCCTTCTCCGGAAGGGGCATGGTATATCCGGCGGCTCCCATTCCCGTGGGAATAATGGAAATGGTGTGCACCGGGCCCACATCCGGCAGCACGTGGAACAGAATGGCATGACCCGTCTCGTGGTAGGCGGTGATCTTCTTCTCCTTGTCGGAGATCACCTTGCTCTTCTTCTCCGCGCCGATGCCCACCTTCACAAAAGCCTTCTCAATATCCGCCTGACGGATAAACTTTCTGCCGCTTCTCGCCGCCACAATGGCAGCCTCATTCATCAGGTTTTCCAGATCTGCCCCTGTAAATCCGGCTGTGGTCTGGGCGATCCGGTCCAGATCCACATCCTCCGCCAGAGGCTTCTCGCTGGAGTGAACACCCAGGATCTCCCGGCGTCCCTTCACGTCCGGACGTCCCACCGCCACTTTCCGGTCAAAACGGCCGGGGCGCAGAATGGCCGGATCCAGAATATCCACCCGGTTGGTGGCCGCCATGACGATAATGCCCTCGTTGACACCGAAGCCGTCCATCTCCACCAGAAGCTGGTTTAAGGTCTGCTCCCTCTCATCGTGGCCGCCGCCCATGCCGGTGCCTCTTCTGCGGGCCACGGCGTCGATCTCGTCGATAAACACGATGCAGGGAGAATTTTTCTTTGCCTCATCAAACAGGTCGCGGACACGGGAAGCGCCCACACCTACGAACATTTCCACAAAATCCGATCCGGAGATGGAGAAAAACGGCACTCCCGCCTCTCCGGCCACCGCCTTCGCCAGAAGAGTTTTTCCCGTTCCGGGAGGGCCTACCAGGATCAGTCCCTTGGGAATCCTGGCTCCCACGCTGGTGTATTTCTGGGGATTTTTCAGGAAATCCACCACTTCCTCCAGCTCTTCCTTCTCTTCCTCCAGGCCGGCCACCTTGCTGAAATTCACCTTGTTGTCCCGGCTCATGCGGGCCCGGCTCTTGCCGAAATTCATCATCTTGGCATTGGTGCCGCCGCTGCCGGCTCTCATATTCATAAACGCGAAAATGGCCACGACCACAATGCCCGTCAGGGCCACCGGCACGATCACCGTCATGAGATAGCTCTCGTGAGGCACATCCAGCATGGTGTAATCGATGTTCTCATCCCGCAGAATGTTTTCCACTTCTTTTACGTCGGACACATAAGCCACATACTGTTCTCCATCGGACATAATGTAGTTGACCTGTCCTGTAGGCGTCTCCTGATTGGGCTGGATCTCCACTTCCATCACCGGCCCGTTCTCCAGGTCATTTAAAAATTCCTGACTAGTCCGCCTGTTTACAAACATCCGGTTCGGCAGTATCATCGCCATGTAGATGAGCACCATCATCAGCAGGATAAAGCCGAATCCCCTAAATGACTGCTGTTTCACAAATGTCCTCCTTACTGTTCAATTACTCCGATATAGGGCAGATTCCGATATCTCTGGTCATAGTCCAGACCGTAGCCCACAACAAACTCATCGGGAATGGTAAAGCAGGTATAATCCACCTTTACCTGTTTTTTCACCCGGCGCTCCGGTTTGTCCAGCAGGGTGCACAGACGGATGCTGGCCGGATTTCTCTGCTTCAGCACCTCGATCAGGTAAGCCAAAGTCCTTCCGGAGTCAATGATGTCCTCCACGATCAGCACGTCCTTGTTCTCCAGAGGCTCATCCAGATCCTTAATGATCTTTACCACGCCGCTGGACACCGTGCCGCTGCCGTAGCTGGACACAGACATAAAGTCCAGGGTCACCGGCACCGTCAGCCGCTTTGCCAGCTCACAGGTAAAAAACACGCCGCCCTTTAAAATACAGATCAGATGCACGCATTTTCCCTCGTAATCCCTGCTCACCTGGGCCGCGATCTCGCTGATCCGGGCATTTACTTCTTCCTCTTTTAATAACACACGAATTTTATCCGCCATTATCTTTCTCCTCCGTCCACTGCCACTTCCAATATCTGTTTTGTCTGCGCCGTCACCTTATAGTATTCGCTGATCCGGTATCCGATCAGCCAGACCACATGGCTGCCTTCTGCCAGAACCGGAATCCGGTCCCGCTGCTTCTGCGGGATCTTTTCGTCGATCATATACGATTTCAGGGTCTTTCTGCCGCCTCCCGGAAGGGAAAAATAGTCTCCGGTCCGGCGAAACCGCAAAAACGGCACATCTTTCATTTTATCATAGTCGAACCATTTCGTATACTGGTTTTTTGGAATTTCCATGCCTTTTTCCCAGTAAAAGCGGGAAAATTTCAATTTCGGCAGGACCGGCGGAGCCAGTTTCTCCTCCCGTCCCACAAAAAAGGCATCGTAGCTGTTCCAGGCCAGAAAACCGCCGGGAAGGCAGATCTGTTTTCCCACCGGTCCCCCCGCAATGGCGGCCGCCGCCTCCAGGTGAACAGCCCCCACATCCCGCAGGGGACAGCCGGCCATCCGCAGCATCTGCCGGATCCCGTAGATTTTCAGGATCTCCGGAACCTCCGTGAGAGCCCAGGAGGGAATGCCGCAGGCCTCCCCTGACCTGAAGCAGCGGCTTCCCGTCAGCTCCGCTGCCTGTTTCTCCAGATACTCATCTGCCTGGGCCAGAAAACCGCCGGCCCGCACAATGTTGGCGGCCGCCTCCCCATTGATCTCCCGGGCCGCGGGAAGAATTCTGGCCCGGATCTTATTTCTGGCAAAAATCTCCTCCCCGTTGGTGGAATCCTCGCACCAGCCGTATCCTCTCTCTTCCATCCAGGTCCGGATCTCCTCCCGGCTCACCCGGATCAGAGGGCGGATCACCGATCCCGCCGCCGGCCGGATTCCGCCTAAGCCCTTTAATCCGCTGCCCCGGATCAGGTTCAGGAGGATCGTCTCCGCGCTGTCCTCCCAGTGATGGGCGGTGGCGATGACGCAGGGAGGAGCGCCGTCCCCCCGCTCCCGCCGTCTCTCTTCCGCCAGCTCCCTCAGGGCCTCATAGCGGATCTGCCTTCCCGTCTCTTCCTCAGAGAGCTTTCTCTCTGCGGCGGCTGCCCGCACGTCCGCCCGCTTCACCGTCAGGGGAACCATCAGCTCCCCGCAGAGATCTCTCGTAAACTGTTCGTCCCGGTCCGCCTCCTCTCCCCGCAGGCCGTGGTTCACATGAAGGGCCTCCAGGGAAAAATCCATCGGATCCGACAACTCCTTTAACACGCGCAAAAGGCAGGCTGAATCCGCGCCGCCGGATACGGCCGCCACGATATGCCCGCCTTTTTCCACCATATGCTCCTGTTTTATGGTTTCTTCCACCGTTTTTATCAGATCCATCTGCCCGGTGTCCTCTCTTTCTGTTGTGCTATCCTTACTATACATGGATTCCGGGACAGATGCAACCGGTTCCGACGGGAAGCCCCCTTATTTCCGCTTCCAGATTCTGGCCGCCAGCACCGTCATGTCATCCCTCGGGCGCTCCTCGAAAGAGGAGGCAAAGGCCAGAATCTCCTCCGCCAGCTCCTGGGGCTGCTCCCACCGGGCCCCTTCCAGGAATTCTCTCAGGGTCAGCTCCTTCTCCTCCCCGGGGAGAGCGTCCAGAATCCCGTCGCTGACCATTACGATCCAGTTTTCCTCCCACAGCTTTTTGGAGAGCAGCACCGGTTCCACGCCGCCTATCACCCCGGCCGGAAGCTCTCCCGCTTCCAGGATCTCCACCCCGTTTTCTCCCCGCACAAAGGTGGGGGCCGCCCCCATTTTCATCATCTCCAGCACGCCGGTGTAAAGATCCAGACAGGCCAGATCCAGGGTGGCCGGGTGCTGTTCTCCGCCGGCCAGCAGAAGCACTGTGTTCACCATCTTCAGGGCCGCCCTGGCGGAAAATCCCGTCTCCAGAAGCTCCTCCGTCAGTTCCACCACCCGGCTGCTCTCCCGGGACGCCGTCTCCCCGCTCCCCATGCCGTCGGAAAGGCTCACCACCACCTGACCGGGCAGGGATCCGTTGAAGGTATAGCTGTCCCCGGATACGGTCTCTCCGTCCCTGGGAATCCCGGCCACCCCGTAGACCAGGCGGTATTTCCCCTCCTCCACAAACCGGTAAGGGGCTTCCGCCCTGGTGATGACGTTGCGCCCCTCCCTGGACGGCATCCAGACGCCGCCCAGGGCCTGTCCCACCAGCCGGCAGGCGTCCTTTGCCGTCATGCAGCGGCCTCCCGCCGCCCGTATATTGGCAAAAACCTCCCGCTGTCCGTTCTCATATTCCAGAATCAAAAGCCGGGACAGCTCCAGCTTTTTCTGCCGGAACGCCCGCTTCAGGGCACGCTCCCCCGCCGGAGTCACGTCCGACGCCGCCTCCATCTGATGGGCAAATTCCTCTAATATCACTGCCAGCTCCCGAAACTGGGCGATCACCGTATCCCTGCTCTCCAGAAAGCGGTTTTTCCACGCCAGGTTCATGGTGGCCCGCCCCAGGCTCTTGTTCAGCTGATATATGTACTCCTGGCTCTGGCCGCAGGCCTCCAGAAACTTCTGGGGCATGTCCTCCCGCTCCACTCTGCCTTTCTGCTCAAAAGCCCGGAGAAGATAGTAGAGAAAATAGCTGTTCTCCTCCGTGCTGTCCCGGTAGATGGTGCACCTGGAACAGCTTCCGCACACCAGGTCGGCGGCCGTCTTCACAGCCGTCAGCCCGTCCTCCCTGGACAGCCCCCGTCCCAGCCCCGCCCCATCGGCGCAGGAGCGGGCCAGGGAGCTGAGGGACAGGGCCATCTCGTTCAGCCTCCTGGCCGTATATCCGTTCAGTTCCGCCGTTTTCCGGCGGTCCGGTTTATGTCTCAGCACAAAAAATCCCTCCTCACCTGCATAACTCCTATTATATGCAGATGGGAGGGAAATATGACCTGTCGTCGTCAGTTGGACGGCTTCAGCAGGATCTCATCCGGATTGACCAGCCCCAGCTTTTCCTTGGCTATTTTCTCAATGTACTGCTTGGTCTGGACGTAGACCCTCTCTTCCTCCAGGGCCTGGCCCCGCCGCTGCTCCTCTTCCAGCTGAGCCTCCAGCCGCTGCTCCTGAATCTGATACTGAGCGTCCTTCTCCCGCAGAGAACCGCTGCGGATCCCCACAACCACAGCAAGGCTGCCCACCACCAGGGTCAGGCCGAACATTGCCATGCGGTTGCCCATTTTTTCTCTTCTGCGTCTTTTGGATCTTGATCCTCTGCTCATTTGCTCACCAGCTTTTTCCGTTTCTTGAATTTCATTTTAAGATATTTCCTGAACTTTTGCAATACCCCAAGGACCTTTCTGCTCACCAGCCGGTCCCAGAAAATCATCCCGGCTGCCGCCGCCGCGATGATATAGGCCCGGATGCTCCCGCCGGTTCCCCGGTAGAGCAGCGCGAACACCGTCAGTCCCGAATAGATCCAGTAGCAGAAGTCCTCCAGCCCCACGGCCGCCCAGCTGTGGGGCACAAATATCCGCAGAATGCGCAGCCCGTCATAGACTGCCATCAGCTGCAGGCCGGTGGCAAACCCGGCGCCGGCCAGACGCAGTTCCTCCAAGATCTGCTGATCCATAGGCGGCGGCTCCTCACTTAAACAGGCGGGAAAACAGAGATTCTCCGGATTTGCGGTAGGCCTCGTTGGAGGAGTAGGCCAGACTGTCAATGCTGCCGTCAATATCCGTCTCCCCCTTTTCCAGGGTCAGCCTGCTCACATGAAGATTTTTCCCCTTGATGGTGAGCAGGCCCATGTCTGTATCCAGCACGATCTGATTTTCATCGAAAGAAACTACGTCCTGAATCCCGGTGACCGTCCCCCGGGACCGGTTTTCCAGCACAACCTTGTGGGCTCTCGTCCTGATTTCATCCATAAAAAAACCTCCTCACACACCCGTCTTTGATTTCAGTGTATGAGGAAGCTTTTCTTTTTATGATTATATCTTACAGATAGCGGTAAAGTTCCTTGGCTTCGTCCTTCTTCACGGTTTCCTGCACATCCAGCACTTCCACCTTCACGGACTTAGTCCCAAACTGTATCTCGATCACATCGCCGTTCTTCACGTCGTAGGAAGCTTTCGCCGCTTTGTCGTTGACCAGCACGCGGCCTGCGTCACAGGCCTCATTGGCCACGGTTCTCCGCTTGATCAGGCGGGACACCTTTAAAAATTTATCCAGTCTCATAGATTTATGCGTTTACCATATCCTTTAACGCCTTGCCGGCTTTGAATTTCGGGCTCTTGGAAGCCTCAATTCTCATGGGCTCGCCGCTCTTCGGATTTCTTCCCTCTCTGGCTGCTCTCTCAGATACTTCGAAGGTACCGAATCCTACCAGCTGAACCTTCTCGCCCTTTACCAGCTCATCAGCAACAACATCTGTAAATGCCTTTAACGCTTTCTCCGCATCTTTTTTGGAAATCTCTGCTCTCTCTGCGATCTCTGCGATTAATTCTGTCTTATTCATTCTGTTTTCCTCCTAATTACTCATCCGGAATCCAATCAAGCTCCTGGACTCCGTTCATGATACGTCAACTATCTTTATATCTGTTTTTCCTTAGTTTGTCAAGGTTTTTTAGCTCTTCCCAGGTGAGGTTCCGGCCCCCTTTTTCCGGGGCGTTTTCCCCGCCGAACACACCGGGATGACGGAACACCATTTTATCGCAGATTCCGTCTATTACATCCTCTATGGTAAAGTCCCCGGCCTCCGCGGCGATCTGGCTGTGAATCATCACCTGGAACAGCACATCTCCCAGCTCCTCACAGAGGTTTTCCATATCTTTGCTGTCAATGGCCTGAAGCACTTCCCCCGCCTCTTCCGCCAGGTAGGGCTTCAGGCTCTCGTGGGTCTGGGCTCTGTCCCAGGGACATCCGCCCTCGGAACGGAGCTTTGCAGTAATCTCAATCAGGTCCTGAAACGTATACATAGCTTTCCCTTCATTTTCCCTAATTATTCCGGCGGCCGTCCCTTTACGACAGCCGCCCCTTAAAGTCTTCATATCCAAAAGATTTTACCAGGCTCACCCGCCCGCTTTCGTCCCGCCAGGCGATGGAGGGCAGAGCCATCCCGTTGAACGTGTTGGTCTTCACCATGGTGTACAGGGCCATATCCTCAAACACCACCCGGTCCCCCGGATGGAGAGGCCGGTCAAAGGAATAATCCCCGATCACATCTCCTGCCAGGCAGGTGGGACCGGCCAGACGGTAAGTATAAGCCTTCTCCCCCGGCTCCCCGGAATCCTTCACCGGCGGCCGGTAAGGCATCTCCAGCACGTCCGGCATATGGCAGGCCGCCGAAGTGTCCAGGATGGCGATGCCCATGCCGTTGGTCATGGTATCCAGCACGGAGGAGACCAGAAAGCCGGCGTTTAACACCACCGCCTCCCCCGGCTCCAGATAGACCTCCACATGGTAGGTCTCCTTCAGCCGGCGGACCAGGCGGATCAGCAGATCCACATGGTAGCCATCCTTCGTGATGTGGTGGCCGCCGCCTAAGTTCAGCCACTTCATCTCCATGAGGTACATGCCGAACTTCGCCTCCACCGCCTTCACCGTGGTCTCCAGATCCTCCGCCCCCTGCTCGCAGAGCGTGTGGAAATGGAGGCCGTCCAGAAGAGGCAGCACTCCCTCGTCGAAATTGTCCAGGGTAGTGCCCAGACGGGAGCCGGGGGCGCAGGGATCGTAGATGGCGTGGCCTTCCTGGGTGGAGCACTCCGGATTGATCCGCAGTCCCACCTGCTTTCCCGCCTCCTTCGCCCGCCTGCCGAACCGTCTCACCTGATCGGGAGAATTGAATACGAAATGGTCCGCGAAGCCCAGGAGCTCCTCAAACTCATCCGGCCGGTAGGCCGGGGAGAACACATGGGTCTCCCCGCCGAACTCCTCATGGCCCAGTCTGGCCTCATAGAGGCCGCTGGCCGTACTTCCCGCCAGGTATTCCCGGATCAGAGGGTAGGCGTAAAACATGGAAAATGCCTTCTGGGCCAGCAGAATTCTGCACCCGGCCTGCTCCTGCACTTCCTTTAAGATCTTCAGATTCTTTCTCAGCAGTCCCTCATCCACCAGAAAATAGGGGGTGGAAATCCTCTCTCCGCTGCCCATCAGTCCACCAGAACCGGATCACGGTCCTCCTGCCAGGGCAGTCCCCACTTGTTCAGAGCGTCCATGAAAGGATCGGGATCGAACTCCTCCACGTTGTGCACGCCGGGGGTATTCCACTTGCCGGTGATCACCATCATGGCGCCGATCATGGCCGGAACGCCGGTGGTGTAGGCCACCGCCTGGGAGCCCACCTCCCTGTAGCACTCCTGGTGGTCGCAGATATTATAGAGGTAATAATTCTTCTCTTTTCCGTCCTTCTTGCCCCGGAAAATGCAGCCGATGTTGGTCTTTCCCTTGGTGCGGGGGCCCAGGCTTGCCGGATCGGGAAGGACAGCCTTTAAAAACTGCAGGGGGATGATCTCCCTTCCCTCGTACATAATGGGCTCGATGGAAGTCATGCCCACATCTTCCAGACACTTTAAGTGATTCAAATAGCTCTCCCCGAAGGTCATGAAGAAACGGATTCTCTTGATTCCGGGAATATTTAATGCCAGAGACTCGATCTCCTCGTGGTGGAGCAGGTACATGTCCTTCTCTCCCACTTCCTTGAAGTTGTACACCCGCTTGATCTCCATGGGCTTGGTTTCCACCCAGTGGCCGTCCTCCCAGTAGGAACCGTTGGCGGACACCTCACGGATATTGATCTCCGGGTTGAAGTTGGTGGCGAAGGGGTAGCCGTGGTCGCCGCCGTTGCAGTCCAGAATGTCGATGTAATTGATCTCGTCGAACTCATGCTTTAAGGCGTAGGCGGAAAACACTCCCGTCACTCCCGGGTCAAAGCCGCTTCCCAGCACGGCGGTGATGCCGGCTTTCTCAAAACGGTCTCTGTAGGCCCACTGCCAGCTGTACTCAAATTTTGCCGTGTCCTCCGGCTCGTAGTTGGCCGTGTCCACGTAGTGAGTCTTTGTGGCCAGGCAGGCGTCCATGATGGTCAGATCCTGATAAGGCAGGGCCAGATTCAGCACCACGTCCGGCTTCACCTGATTGATCAGGGCCACCAGCTGGTCCACGTCGTTGGCGTCCACCTGGGCGGTGGTGATCTTCGTCTTTGTAGTTCCCTCCAGCTTCTCCTTTAAAGCGTCGCACTTGGACTTTGTCCGGCTGGCGATGCAGATCTCCTCAAACACCTCGCTGTTCTGACAGCATTTGTGAATGGCAACAGAGGCCACGCCTCCGCATCCGATAATCAGCGCTTTTCCCATTTGATATTCCTCCTGATCGTTATTTTTATACCCTAAATTTCTATTCTGAAGCCGGCCCTTATCCCAGGGCCAGCAGCATCTCCCGCACGATCTTGCCGGCGGCCATGGTGGACACGCCGCTCTGGTCGTAGTGGGGGCTTAACTCATTCACATCGCAGGCCATCACCTCTGCCCGGCTGCACACCAGAGTCACCGCCTTTCTCAGCTCGTCAAAGCTGACTCCGCCCGGCTCCGGCGTACCCGTTCCCGGAAATACAGACGGATCCATCACATCCAGATCCACGGTAAAGTACACCGGTTTTCCTCTCAAAAGCTCCAGAGTCTCCTCCAGGCCGTCAAAGGAAAATTTCTGGGTGGTCACGTGATCCTTTCCCCACTCAAATTCCTTCCGGTCTCCGGAGCGGATGCCGAACTGGAAAATTTTCCCGTCCCCCGCAAGCTCCCAGCACCGGCGCAGCACGCAGGCGTGGGACAGGGGCATTCCCAGATAGTCCTCCCGCAGGTCCGCGTGGGCGTCAAAATGAATGATATGGATGTCCGGATACTTTTTTACCGCCGCCCGGAAAGCTCCCAGGGTCACCAGATGCTCTCCGCCCAGCATAAAAGGCCGCTTTCCCGCCGCCAGGATCTCCCCGGCGCAGGCCTCAATCTGGCCCAGCACCGTCTTCGTGTCCCCGATGCACAGCTCCAGATCCCCGATGTCCGCCGTCTTCACCTGGCTTAAATCTTTATCCTGATAGGGGCTGTAATCCTCCAGTCCGTAGGCCTCATGGCGGATGGCCGAACTTCCGAACCGGGTGCCCGGCCGGTAGGAGGTGGTGGAGTCAAAGGGCGCTCCGAACAGAATGGTGTCCGCCTCCTCCGGCTCCCAGTCACATCCCATAAATACTTCTACATTTTTACTCAACATCTTCCAGCATCTCCTCCACGTAGGCGGGCAGATAAAACGCCCCCTTATGCAGCGTCGTCGTGTAGTAGCGGCACTTTAATCCCCGCATGTTCCACCTGGTCTCGTCCAGATCCTTCAAGGGGTGGTACTTCTTCGACGCGAAGCCGAACAGCCAGTGGCCCGACGGATAGGTGGGAATGTGGGCCTGGTACACCCGGCTGATGGGAAAGGACTCCACCACCCGCTTGTGGGCCCGCTGACAGGCCAGGGCGTCCTCAGGATAAAAGGGGCTCTCGTGCTGATTCACCATGATCCCGTCCTCCCGCAGGGCTTTAAAGCAGCTGCCGTAAAATTCTCTGGTAAACAGTCCCTCCCCCGGCCCGAAGGGGTCGGTGGAGTCCACAATGATCAGGTCGTAGCAGTCCTGACAGGAGCGGATAAATTTCAGTCCGTCCTCGTAGTGGATGGCCACTCTGGGATCGTCCAGACGGCAGGCGGTCTGGGGCAGGTATTTTTTGCACACCTCCACCACCAGCTCGTCGATCTCCACCATGTCGATGTGCTCGATCTCCGGATATCTGGTCAGCTCCCGGATCACGCCGCCGTCTCCGGCACCGATCACCAGTACGTCCCTCACCTTCGGGTGCACCGCCATGGGCACGTGGGTGATCATTTCATGGTAGATAAACTCGTCCTTCTCCGTCAGCATCATATAGCCGTCCAGAGTGAGAAACCGCCCGAACTCCGGCGATTCAAACACGTCGATCCGCTGAAATTCGCTCTTTCCGCTGTACAGCTGCCGGTCCACCCGGATGGACAGCTTTACATTGGGGGTGTGAATCTCTGAAAACCAAAATTCCATAAGCGCCTCCTGTCCTTATTTTAATACGTTCAGCCGCTCAATGGCCGGGTCCTCGGGACCGGTCATGGAACAGCCCTTTTCCTTCGCATACTGGATATAGTCCAGAATATCCTTCGTGATCCGCTCTCCCGGAGCCAGAATGGGAATTCCCGGGGGATAGCACATGACAAATTCACTGCAGATCCGCCCGTCTGTCTCCATGATGGGCAGAGACTCCTTGTCGGCGTAAAACGCGTCCTGAGGCGACACCGCCACCTCCGGGTCGATGTACTCCTGCTTCATCAGGCCCGCCGGATCCTTCGCGAACCGCCGCCGGATCTCCGCCAGGGCGCTCACCAGCCGCTCGATATCCCTGGGCCGGTCCCCGATGGAGAGGTAAGCCAGAATATTTCCCAGGTCGCCGAACTCGATCTGAATGTCGTACTCATCCCGGAGCAGGTCGTAGACCTCAATGCCCGCCAGCCCCACCTCCAGGGTGTTCACCGACAGCTTCGTCTCGTCAAAATCAAAAATGCTGTCCCCGTTGATCAGTTCCTTGGAGTACGCGTAATAGCCGCCGATCAGGTTGATCTCTTTTCTGGCATACCGGGCCAGGCCGGCCACCCGCTTAAAAGCCTCCTCCCCCCGCAGAGCCAGATTTCTCCTGGAGATGTCCAGGCTGGAAAGCAGCAGGTAGGAGCCGCTGGTGGTCTGGGTCAGGTTGATAATCTGGCGCACGTAGCCCTCGTGCATGGCCGGGCCTGTGAGAAGCAGGGAACTCTGGGTCAGGCTGCCGCCGGACTTGTGCATGGACACGGCGGCCATGTCCGCTCCCGCCGCCATAGCGGAGACAGGAAGCTCGTCGCTGAAATAAAAATGAGTGCCGTGGGCCTCGTCCGCCAGACACAGCATTCCGTGGCTGTGGGCGATCTCCACAATGGAGCGCAGATCGGAACAGATGCCGTAGTAGGTGGGATTGTTGACCAGAATGGCCTTGGCGTCAGGATTTTCCGCCACCGCCTTCTTCACCGCCTCCACACTCATTCCCAGGGGGATTCCCAGCCGGTGGTCGCACTCCGGATTCACATACACCGGCACCGCCCCGCACAGCACCATAGCTCCCATGACGCTGCGGTGGACGTTTCTGGGCAGAATGATCTTCTCCCCTCTCTTTGCCACCGTCAGTATCATGCTCTGCACCGCCGACGTGGTTCCGCCCACCATGAGAAAGGCGTGGGCCGCGCCGAAGGCCTGGGCCGCCAGCATTTCCGCCTCCCGGATCACGGAGACGGGGTGGCAGAGATTGTCCAGAGGCTTCATGGAGTTGACATCCATGGACACGCACCGCTCTCCCAGAAGTCTGGTCAGCTCCGGATTGCCCCGGCCTCTCTTGTGCCCGGGCACGTCAAAGGGAACCACCCTCATTTTTCCAAATTTTTCCAGCGCCTCGTAGATAGGCGCCCTCTCCTGATTCAATGGCTCCATTGCTTTTCCTCCTGTCAGTTATGCGTCCGCGCAGCCTGCCGGCCCCGCTTCCGCCGAAAAATCCTAGTAAATATTGCAGCCGCTGAAAATCTCGATCATTTCCCGGCGCAGGTTGTTCATGATCTCCAGCCGCACCTGGGGCGGAAGCTCGTATACGTCCGTCTTGAACAGGTAGTTCTGAAGATCGATATCCTTGATCATCATCCTGGTGTGAAACAGGTTGGCCGCGTAGACATTGATATCCGCCGCGTCATACCGCTTCAGAATCTCCGGGGAAATGTAGTCCTGGATGGACGTGACCCGGTGGTCCATAAACAGCTTTTTCCCGTCCACATCCCTGGTAAATCCCCGCACCCGGTAGTCCATGGTGATAATGTCCGAGTCAAAGGAAGAAATCAGGTAGTCCAGGGTGGACAGGGGCGTGATCTCCCCGCAGGTAGCCACGTCAATGTCCACACGGAACGTGGCCAGAAAGGTTTCCGGATGGTACTCCGGGTAGGTGTGAACCGTCACATGGCTCTTGTCCAGATGGGCCAGCTGGGTCTTTCCCGCCGGGATCATGGATCCTTCCGCGATGAGAATGGTCACGGAAGCTCCCTGAGGCTCGTAATCCTGGCAGGAAATATTGAGCACTTTGGCTCCGATCATGTCGGTGAGCGTCGTCAGAATGTTGGTCAGACGCTCGGAATTGTACTGGGAATCAATATAGGCAATGTAATCCTTCTGTTCTCTTGCTGTCTTTGCGTAGCACACATCATAGATGTTGAAGCTCAGGGCCTTCGTCAGGTTGTTGAAGCCGTACAGCCGCAGCTTGTCTCCCATAAAAATAATCCCCTTTCCCGTGAAAAATAATAAGAATCCTGCCTCGCAGGGTTCTCCGCCTGCGGCGGGCGCTCTAAGCGCCATGTTCCCTTCCGCCGCAGTGCGATCCTGCGCAGAGCGCTTTTATTTCATAGGAACGAAGTTTCTATGAAATAAAAAAAGGTAATGCGCACATCAGTACACATTACCTGTAACCATCGTCAAAATCCGAATACCCGCAGTCCGGGGGCGTAGATGCGGATGGGGTATCCCCTTCCCGCATTCGGAGAAACCTTCCCCTTCTGCTTCCTGTTTTCGATACAGAGTCTGTACAGCAAATACCACTTTGACTACTCTTATTGACCGTTTTACAAGTTGATGTACGTATCCACGCACTGGTTGTAAAGTAACCAACTTATAAAATTGAGCTTTTAACTCAATCAATAATGGCAACCTTCCGTTGCCGCTCGGCAGTTGACCCGGCTGTCCGTATGGCCTTAACCCGTCTCCGGGTGGTCTTAGAAATATTTGCATGGATACTCTGTCGAAAACTCATATCACATGTCTAAATTATTATATATCATATGAAAGGCGGAATTGTCAAGAATTATACGCCCGATTATTCCCTCTGCGGGCCTCATTTTTCCGGGCGGCCATCCCGGCAGAGCTCTCCGAACCGCCGGAATATTTCCAGCATCTGTCCGTTCCCGAAGGCAGCCATCATCTCCGGATGCCACTGCACGCCGCACATAAAAGTTCCGCTCTTTTTCTCAATGCACTCCGGGATGCCGTCCGCCGCCGACGCAGTCACCCGAAATTCTTCCGCCGCCTCCCGGATCCCCTGGTGGTGAAACGAGTTGACCATGATCCGCCGGGGAAGAATGGATCCGATGAAGCTGTCCGGCTCCACAGTGATCTCATGGGACGGATTGTATCTCGGAGCCTTCTGCACGTGCATGAACACCCCCGGCTTCTGGCTCTCCATATCCTGGTAGAGGGTTCCCCCAAACGCCACGTTCAGAGCCTGAATCCCCTTGCAGATGCCCAGCACCGGTTTCCCCATCTCATCGGCGGCGCGGATCACTTCCATATAAAAACGGTCCACCTCCGCCATGACAAAGCCCAGGCCCGGCCGGGGCTGTTCCCCATAAAGAGCCGGATCAATGTCATATCCGCCGGACAAAAGCACACCATCCATGCACTCCAGCTGCTCCCTCACGTCCTCCGTCCCATCCCCGGGCGGCAGAAGAAAGGAGATACATCCCGCCTTCTCCAGGCTCACAATATAATCCTGATTCACATATGAACGGTACAGCCCCGGCATAACGCCGCCTTCCACAATCTCAATATTGGCCGCAATTCCTATCTTTGGCTTTCTCATATCGGTCTGTTCCTTTCTCTCCTGCGTTTTCCTAATTATACACGGCCATCTGAAAAATGAAAAGCAGATCTAACTTTTTTAGTACGCAAAAGCGTTAAAGCGTTGCGGTTTAAACTGTTGACACATGTCCACTGCGATGGTATGATACTACCTACCAGACTATTACAAGAAAAGGGGAAGTAATTATGAAAAAACATCTGAAAAAAGCGGCTGCCCTGTCCATGGCGGCCATCATGGCGGCGGCTGCGGCCGGCTGCGGCTCTTCTTCCACGGAAACAGCGGCAGAGACCTCCGCTGAGACTGAGGCGGCGGATTCTTCTGAAGCATCAGAAAGCAGCTCCGGCGGGGAAGCCGCAGACGGCACCACCTATCGGATCGGCCTTCTCCAGTACGTGCAGCACGACGCCCTGGACAAGTGCCGGGACGGTTTTATCGCTGCCCTGGAGGATTCCGGCATCTCCTATGAGCTGGACGATCAGAACGCAGCGGGAGACACTCCCACCTGCACCACCATCGCCCAGAAATTTGTCAATGACGGGGACGATCTGATCTTCGCCATCGCCACCCCCGCCGCCCAGGCCTGCGCCGCTGAGACGGAGGACATCCCCATCGTCCTCACAGCGGTAACCGACCCGGCCGCTTCCGGACTGGTGGAGACCAACGAACAGCCCGGCGGCAACGTGACCGGTTCCTCTGACCTGACTCCTGTCGCCGATCAGATCGGCCTGTTAAAGCAGATCTTCCCGGACGCCCAGACCGTGGGAATCCTCTACTGTTCCGCAGAGTCCAACTCTGAGATCCAGGCTCAGATGGCAAGAGAAGCCTGTGAGGCCGCCGGTATGACAGCTGTGGACTACACCGTAGCCACCTCCAACGACATTCAGACCGTGGTGGAATCCATGGTGGGCAACGTGGATGTGATTTACACCCCCACAGACAATGTGATCGCCGCCGGTATGCCCACAGTGGCCATGATCGCCAACGCCAACGGACTTCCCACCATCGTAGGCGAGGAAGGCATGTGCACCGCCGGCGGACTTGCCACCTATACCATCGACTATGAGGAACTGGGCCGCATAGCCGGAGAAATGGCCGTGGAAATTCTCACGGAAGGCACTTCTCCCGCGGACATGCCCATTGAATACTATCCGTCCGACAAGCTTCGCCTGGTGGTAAACGAGGACACTGCCGCGGAGCTGGGCGTGGATGTTTCCGGCCTGGAGATGGAATAAAGAATCGGTCAGACTCTGATCGAACAAATATGAAATTGGAAGGATTGGAAAAGTGAAATGAACATAAACGGATTGATGGGATCCCTGCAGAGCGGGGTGGCCCAGGGCGTGCTCTGGGGCATCATGGTGCTGGGCGTATACATCACTTATAAACTTCTGGATATCCCGGATCTGACGGCAGACGGAAGCTTTACCCTGGGCGGCTGTGTCACCACTGTGGCCATCCTGTCCGGCATTCCGCCGGTTCCCGCCACCCTCATGGGTATGGGCGCCGGATTTCTGGCAGGGGCTGTCACCGGCATTCTCCACACCGTCTTTGAGATCCCGGCTATTCTGGCGGGAATTCTGACCCAGATCGGCCTGTGGTCCGTAAACCTGCGGATCATGGGCGGAAAGGCCAACAACCCCCTGTTAAAGGCGGACACCACCGTCTCCTTCTTCACCGACTGGCTGGGCATCAGCAACTCCCAGGCTTCCATGCTGGTGGGAATCCTGCTGGTAATCCTGGTGATCCTGATCCTGTACTGGTTTTTCGGCACAGAGATCGGCTCCGCCCTGCGGGCCACCGGCGACAACGAGGACATGATCCGGGCTCTGGGAGTCAACACCGGCCACACCAAGCTGCTGGCCCTGGCCATCTCCAACGCCCTCATCGGCCTCTCCGGCGCCATGATTGCCCAGATGCAGAAATACGCCGACATCAACATGGGCCGGGGCGCCATCGTCATCGGTCTGGCGGCCATCGTCATCGGTGAGGTTCTCCTGGGACGTCTGGTGAAGAATTTCGGCTTTAAGCTGTTTTCCGCCATCCTTGGCTCCATCGTCTATTTTATCATTCAGGCTCTGGTACTCCGGTTCGGCATGGACGCCAACGACATGAAGCTCCTCTCCGCCATCATGGTGGCGGCAGCTCTGGCCATTCCCGTGGCCATGAGCCGGTACAATCAGAAAAAATCCTACTCCCCCAATGATCTCTACGCGGAGGAACACCGGCTGGCAAAACAGGCCGGCGCTTCATCCGGATCTTCGGCGGCGGGAACCGCCGGCGGACAGGCGGACAGCAAAGGAGGAGAACAATGATCGAGATCACGCACGTTTCCAAAACCTTTAATAAAGGAACCATCAACGAAAAGCGGGCCCTGGACGATCTGAACCTGAAGCTGAATGAGGGGGACTTTGTCACCATCATCGGCGGCAACGGCGCCGGAAAGTCCACCATGCTCAACGCCATCGCCGGCACCTATCCGGTGGACTGCGGCACCATCGTCATCGACGGGGTCAACGTGACCCTTCAGCCGGAGCACAAGCGGGCCAGATTCATCGGCCGCGTCTTCCAGGATCCCATGAAGGGCACCTGTGCCGGGATGCAGATTGAGGAAAACCTGGCTCTGGCCAAGAGGCGGGGAATGCGCCGTGGACTGGGCTGGCAGCTAAACGACGTGGAGCGCTCCATGTACCGGGAGCAGCTCTCCACCCTGGGACTGGGGCTGGAGACCCGCCTCTCCGACAAAGTGGGCCTTCTCTCCGGCGGTCAGCGCCAGGCAGTCACCCTGCTCATGGCCACCCTTCAGAAGCCAAAGCTTCTTCTCTTAGACGAGCACACCGCCGCCCTGGACCCGGCAACCGCCGCCAAAGTGCTGCGCCTGACCAGAGAGATCGTGGAAGGCCATCACCTGACCGCCCTCATGGTCACCCACAACATGAAGGATGCCCTGACCATCGGCAACCGCCTGATTATGATGGATCACGGCACCATCATCTACGATGTGAGCGGTGAGGAGAAAAAGCGGCTGACGGTGGAAGATCTTCTGGTGAAGTTTGAGGAGGCCAGCGGCGAGGCCTTTGCCAACGACCGGATGATGCTCTCCTGAGAAAACGGATTTTCACAGTCCTATTTCCATATGCAGAACAGGCCGCCCGGCCGGGAACACATGAGTTTCCCGGCCGGGCGGCTTGTTTTTATCCTTTCAGCATCCCGATCTGCCCGGACTGGATAGCCTGGATGTTCATTTGGATTTTTTCCTCCGGCCAGTCCCACCATCTGATTTTTAACAGATCGGATATCACATCCTCAGGAAATCGTCTGCGGATTGGCTTTGCCGGAACTCCTCCCACAATCGTGTAGGGCGGCACATCTTTCGTCACCACAGCCCGGGCGCCGATAACTGCCCCGTCTCCGATGGTGACGCCGGCCATAATCACCGCTTCATATCCGATCCACACATCATTTCCGATGACAATGTCTCCCTTTTTATCCCAGGCCTTTGTCACATCCCGGATATCCAGTCCCCACTCCTCATAAAAAATGGGGAAGGGGTAGGTGGACAGGGATGACCGCCTGTGATAGGCGCTGGTGAGCAGGAACTTCGCCCCGCAGGCAATGGAGCAGAATTTTCCAATGATCAGCCGGTCCTGGTTCACCGGATAGTGATACAGCACGTTGTTTTTCTCAAACAGCCGGGGATCATTTACAAAGTCATTGTACATGGTATAATCTCCCACAGTGATGCCCGGATCCGTGACGACATTTTTCAGATAAACCGTCTGGGAATCATTTCCGCGGGGATAAATTTTGTCTGGATTCATAGTCTCCTCCTCTCTCAGGGCCTGGAAAACCGATAGACTTTTACATGGTCAAAGTCGTTGTTCTCCACATAGTAAACGGCCTGCTCGTTCATGGAACAGACGAAGGAAAGTCTTGTAGCCCAGGGACCTTCCTGCCGCACTTCCCGCAGAATGGTTAATCCGTCGGAGACGGAAAAATTGTCTCCATAACCTTCCAGCATACGATCTGCTCTCTCATACCGGTCATCTCCAGGCACAAGATAGGGACGGGTACTGGCCGGATCCAGAAGGGAATAATTGGTGATCAGGGAATAGTTTCCCTCGTCCTCCCGCCAGCCGATCCCCGGCTCCACAATCAGAGTCCGTCCCTGCCGGTCAGACAGCATGGCCTGCATGGTCGCGTCCGGGGCGTAGACAATTTTTTTCGTTTTTACCAGACGAAGAGCTTCGTCATAGCTGATCCTGGCCCGAATGAACTCCTCCGTCAGCTCAGCGATGGTCAGACAGCCGCTGCCGCACTCCCAGGCTCCCGCCGGACTGCCGTGAACGTACAGCAGCGTGCCCGCATTGCCATTTCGATGTACTCCATGGTAAGAGTGCCGCACTCCGTCCGGCCGGAGAATGCCGATATAAAAGCAGTCCTTCTCCTCTATGATCCGGTGATTCCACACCGCGGGATCAATGTCAAAATTAAATCCTGTAATCACGTCGTTTCCGCGATAGACAAATCGGGTGCACATAGGCGTTTCCTCCTGTCATGTATTTTTCTCCGTCTATCTTACCTCCGCCGCCGCAGCTTTTCTATTCACCAAACATTACAGAAGCAATCGGTATACAGGATAAATAAAAACAGAGGCTGCAATGCTGCAGCCCCTGACATCTATTTCTGATAAATAATTTTCCGGATGGCATACACGGACAGGCAGAATTTTTCTGCCAGCTCATCCATGGAAGCGCCATTTCTGTACTCCTCGGTAATTTGGCGATTCCGCCGGATCAGCTCCTCCCGGTAACCGGATACCTCTCCCCAGGATTTTGGCCGTGCCTGATCGGCGGGAACATAAATATATCCTCCCTGGATATAATTCTGCAGCTCCCTGACCAGCCCATCGGGAAGAAGATTCTTTGCGTTTATATATTTCATGCGGCTTCCTCCTTGAGATAATAATCTTAAGGCGGCAAAGCCGGCATTTTTCTGCGGCGGTGATTACTCCATGCAGGCGCCGCAGTCTGCCGGCCTTGCATGGAGCCTCACTTCGTTGCGTTTTGTCATTTCCACCACTTCTTTCTGTTCGGAATGATTCCATCATATCACCGAAACAGAGAGAACTCAATCCTCTTTCCCGATTTCTGCGCTATGTCATACCTTCCTCTGAAACATCCTATCCTTCCATCTGCCGTCCCAGAAATCCGGCGGCGGTGGAGGCCAGCTTGATCTCCCCATCCCCGAATTTTGCCCTCGGCTCCCGGCTCAAAAGGGCCACCGCCCCGATGGCGTCCCCCTCGCAGATAATGGGAGCGATCACCTCCGCCGTGATTCCCTCCGGCTCCTCCGCTGTGATGGGAATATAGCTTTTCTCGTCGCCCGTGGCATTGATTAAGGTCCGCTCGGAAATAGCCTGCTCCAGCTGGTGGCTGATGGCCTTTAAAAGCATATCTTTTTTGGATCCTCCGGCAACGGCGATCACCTGATCCCGGTCGGTGATGCAGACCATTTTCCCGGTGGTCTGGGCCATGGCCTCGGCATACTGACCGGCAAAGGCGGTCAGCTCCACCATGGGGGAATACTTTTTTAATATGATCTCTCCCTCTCTGTCGGTAAATATTTCCAGCGGCGTCCCTTCTCTCAGACGCAGCGTCCGCCGGATCTCCTTCGGAATGACCACCCGGCCCAGATCGTCAATCCTTCGCACAATGCCCGTAGCTTTCATAATAAATTCCTCCATTTTACACTCTAACATTTATCCTCAATGCTGTCTGTAACTGTATTATCTGTAAAATGGGGGAATTTATACTTTCACTGAGCCTGGGCCGTATAATCCTCCAGCCTCCTCAGAAACGCCCCCACAGACCGGGACATTTCCAGGGAAAAATCGGCGTGGTATTTCCGTTTGCAGAACTTTTCCATCCACTGGTCAAATTCCATTCCGTTTAAGTCCCCGATGTTCCGGCGGATATCCTCAGAAGTAAACTGAGGGTATTCATTTTCGTGCACGATAAAATCCAGAGGCGCCCGCCTTCTCTTCGGCCGCTCCCGCTGCTGCTCTGTGGGATAGCCGAACACCAGCATCAGGGCCGGGAACACGTAGTCGGGCAGGTGAAACAGCTCCCGGTGGACTTCATAATGCTCCATAATATCTCCGATATAGCAGGAACCGATCCCCAGGCTCTCCGCGGCGGTCACCGCGTTCTGGGCGGCGATGGCCGCATCCTCCACCGCCAGGAGGAAATCTCCCGGCCCCGGTTTTCTCGGGCGGCAGCCAGCCAGCGCGAGGGCCTGATACCATTTCTGAAAGTCCGCGCAGAACACCAGCACCATCTTTCCCCTGGCAATAAATGGCTGATGGTCGCAGGTATCCGCCAGCTTTTCCTTTAACTCCTGGCTGGTAATGTCCAGAATGGTGTACAGCTGCTGATTGCCGGCAGTGGGTGCGGCGGCGGCAGCCCTTAAAATCTGCTCCCGGCACTCCGGGGGGATCTCCCGGTCCGTATAGGCCCGCACAGACTTTCGGTTCATTATGGTTGTCATCGTCTCGTTCATAACTGCTGCTCCTTTCTCAGACCGGCCAATCCCTCCAAAAGCTCTTTCGCCTTCTCCATCATGGGATCACAGTCCCTGTTTTTATTTCTCTGGTCAATAAAATGGAATACGGGGGCCTCCCCGGCCTGGAATTTCAGATCTCCCCGGTATTTTGCCACCAGCTCCGGGATATTCTCCACTCTCAGCTTTGCCTTCGGGTACATGGTGAGGCGGACTTCCTGACGGTTGATATATACCTCCGTCACATAGGCCCGGTGGGCCTCCGCCTTTAAAGCCGCAATGCGCAGGAGATTTTCCACCGGCCTGGGAATATCCCCGAACCGGTCCATCAGCTCATCCTGCATATCCATATATTCTTCTTCATTTTCAATGCCGGAAATCCGTTTGTAGATGTCCAGCTTCTGATATTCATTCTTAATATAAGAAGGGGGAATATAGGCGTCGATATCGCAGTCCACCGCCGTCTCGAACTCTTCCTCCTCCGGACGGCCGCCTTTTAATGCCTGCACCGCCTGGTTCAGCAGCTTGCAGTAGAGATCGTAGCCCACCGCCTCCATATGGCCGTGCTGCTCCGCTCCCAGAATATTTCCCGCCCCCCGGATCTCCAGATCCCGCATGGCGATCTTGATGCCGGAGCCCAGCTCCGTAAACTCCCGGATGGCCTGAAGCCGCTTTTCCGCCTCCTCTCTCAGCATTTTGTCCCGACGGTACATGAGAAAGGCGTAAGCCGTCCGGTTGGAACGGCCCACCCGGCCCCGGAGCTGATAGAGCTGGGACAGTCCCAGCCGGTCCGCGTCGTGAATAATCATGGTGTTGGCGTTGGGGATGTCCAGGCCGGTCTCAATGATGGTGGTGGACACCAGTACGTCGATCTCCCCGTCCACAAAGTCCAGCATGATCCGTTCCAGCTCCCGCTCATGCATCTGGCCGTGGGCGAAGACCACGTTGGCCTCCGGCACCAGCTGCGCCACATGGGCGGCCACCTCGTCGATGTCGTTGACCCGATTGTACACATAATACACCTGTCCCCCTCTGGCCATCTCCCTCTGGATAGCCTCCCGGACCATCTCATCGTTGTACTCCATCACGTAGGTCTGGATGGGCACCCGGTCCACCGGCGGCTCCTCCAGCACGCTCATGTCCCGGATTCCGATCAGACTCATGTGGAGCGTTCTGGGAATGGGAGTGGCAGTCAGGGTGAGTACGTCCACATTTTCCTTCAGCTTCTTGATCTTCTCCTTGTGGGCCACCCCGAACCGCTGTTCCTCGTCGATAATCAGCAGTCCCAGATTTTTAAACACCACATCCTTGGACAGTACCCGGTGGGTTCCGATGAGAATGTCCACCATGCCCTTTTTTAAGTCCTCCAGAGTCTTTTTCTGCTCCGCGGGAGTGCGGAACCGGGACATCAGGTCCACCCGCACGGGGAAATCCTTCATCCGCTGGACAAAGGTATTGTAGATCTGCTGGGCCAGAATGGTGGTGGGCACCAGATATACCACCTGGCGGCTCTCCTGAACCGCCTTAAACGCGGCCCGCAGGGCCACCTCCGTCTTTCCGTAGCCCACATCCCCGCAGATGAGCCGGTCCATGATCTTTCGGCTCTCCATATCCCGCTTCGTGGCTTCAATGGCGTCCAGCTGGTCCTCTGTCTCCTCATAGGGAAACATTTCCTCAAATTCCCTCTGCCACACCGTGTCCGGCCCGCACTGGAATCCCTCGGAGTTCTGCCTGGAGGCGTAGAGCTGGACCAGGTCTTTGGCGATCTCCTTCACCGCCCCCTTCACCTTCGTCTTCGTCTTGTTCCACTGCTCTCCCCCCAGCTTGTTTAACTTGGGAGCCTTGGCGTCGGAGCCGGCATACTTCTGGATTCCCTCCAGGCGGGTGGCCGGGAGGTAAAGATTTCCCCCGTCCCCGTACTCGATCTTGATGTAGTCCTTGACCACCTTGTCCCGCTCGATCTTTTCAATTCCCCGGTAAATTCCCAGGCCATGATCCTCATGAACCACATAGTCCCCCACGCTCAGCTCCGCAAAGCTCTGGATCTTCCGCCCCTCGTAGGCCGTCTTCTTCCGCCGCTTCTTTTTCTTCTCCGCGCCGAACATGTCGCCCTCAGTGAGGACGATAAACTTGATCATGGGATACTCAAAGCCCCGGTGCAGATTGCCGTAGGTGACCAGAATCTCCCCGGGCTGCACCTGCCGCTCCGGGTCATCGGGACAGAAGGCGGAGAGCTCATACTCCCGCAGGTCTCCCGCCAGGCGGCTGGCCCTGGTGCGAGAACCGGAGAGTAAAATCACCCGGTACTTTTCCTTCTTCCACCGCTTCAGATCCTTTATAAGCATGTCAAAACTGGTCTGATAGGAACTGATATTTCTGGCATCAATATGATATTTATTTTGAACAGAAATTCCCGCCAGCTTCTGCTCCAGAGCTGTCAGGCAGACGGTCCGGCCGGTCTGGGCCCTGGCCAGGACTTCTTTCACCCCGTAGAGCAGATCCGCCTGTCCCGGCAGGATGTAGCCGTGTTCCAGCCGGTGCCCCATGCTCTCCCGAAATTCCAGCTCCACCGCGTCTCCCTTTTCCTGAAGCCTGGCCGGCTCATCCAGGAAAATCACTGTCCCGCCCTGGGGAAAATAGTCCAGAAAGGACACGGTGTCATCATAAAAATACTGGAGGAAGCTGTCCAGACCGTGAATCCCCCAGCCTTCCTTCAAGCCATCCACTACTTCTTTTATCTGGGTTTTGATCCGGTGGGCCTCCTCCGTCTTCATCTGGTCCCGCAGAGCTTTTTCGTATTTTTTCTCCTCCTTCTCGATTCTCCGGACACCCTCCGCGATCCGCTCCTTTGTCAGCACCATCTCGGAAGCAGGATAAATGGTAACACGGTCCATCTGCTCCACAGACCGCTGGCTCTCCAGATCAAAGGTCCGGATGGAATCCACCTCTGTGTCCCACAGCTCGATCCGCACCGGCATCTCCTCCGTCAGGGGGAAAATGTCCAGAATTCCGCCTCTGATGGAAAACTGTCCCATTCCGTCCACCTGGGGCAGGCGCTCGTAGCCCAGGGCCACCAGCTTTTCCCGCCATTCCTCCAGATCCAGGTCCTGTCCGCACTCCACCGTCAGGGCCTGGGCCCGGAAAAAATCCAGAGGCAGAAGGTGGTCCATCAGTCCGTCCAGGGTGGTGACCACCACGCCTCTCTCGTCCTCCATCAGATGGCGCAGCACCTGAAGCCGCTGCTTCACCATCAGATTTCCATGGATATCGGCGCTGTAAAACAGCAGATCTTTGGCCGGGTACAGCCAGGTATTTGGTTCAAAATACCGGAAATCATCGTAGATTTCCTGGGCTTTCGTCCCATCTCCCGTGACCACCAGCTTCCAGGGCGTTTCCTTCGCCGCCTCGTACATGAGGTGGACCTTCTGGGAATCCATGCAGCCGCTCACCTGCACCGGTCCCTTTCCCGCCTTCAGGTCACCGTCCAGATCCTCAAATTCCTTTAACTCCCACAGGGGATTTGCAAACACATCGCTCATTTCCCGCTCTCCGCTATTTCTTCCTGTTGAACCGGTTCATCGCCGCGTCGATTCCATCCTCCACCACAGCGATGGCCGCCTCCGCCGCCTCTTCAAACGCGTCCTCCATCACAGGACGCTCCACCTGGGAAAAACGTCCCAGCACATAGTCCGCCAGATCCATCCGGTCCGGCTTTGCCCCCACGCCGATGCGCACCCGGGGGAATTCCTGAGTGCCCATATGGGCGATAATATTTTTGATGCCGTTGTGTCCGCCGGCGCTGCCCTTCGCCCGCACCCGCAGTTTGCCCACATCCAGATCAATGTCGTCATACAGTACTATCATATGTTCCGCGTCGATTTTGTAGAAATCAGCGGCAGCCCGGACGCTCTCCCCGCTGAGGTTCATAAAAGTCTGGGGCTTCAACAGGATTACCTTCTCACCGGCGATCATTCCCTTTCCGCACAGTCCCTTATGCTTTTTCTCCTTCACATCCGCTCCCAGCTTCCCCGCCAGGACGTCTATGGCGTCAAATCCCGCATTGTGGCGGGTATGTTCGTACTCTCTTCCAGGGTTTCCAAGTCCAACGATTAAATACATAATTTCCTCCATCCGCGACTTTTACCCGGCCTGCAGCTGCAGCCCGGTTCTTTCTTTTTCTCCGCAGATGCCAGACGCCTGCGGACCATATGTTTCATCAGTCTGCTTCATTATATCATTTCCCGGACCGTTTGTGAATATGGCATAATTTTTCCCAAGTTCAGAATTGCAAATGAAAAGTCATGAGAACTAATGGAAAAATGCACAAAAAAAAGATAAAATAATATCATTATATGAAACAGTTGCACAATTTCAAGAAAGGAGAGGTATTTATGAAAAAGGAATTCCTGTATGCGGCAATGGCGGCAGCCATGGCGGTGAGTCTTGCAGGCTGCTCCGGCGGATCAGGGGGAACGACGACCGCCGCAGCCACGGAAGCTTCCGCTGAGGAAACAGAAGCAGAGGAAACTACAGCAGCTGAAGAAGGCTCCGGTGACACGGCCGAGAAGGCTCCGGAAGACTACACCGGGACGGTAGTGGTGTATTCTCCCCATGACGCAGATCCCTTAAACGACGGCGTGAATATGTTTATGGAAAAATACCCCAACGTGAAGGTTGAGGTTGTAGCCGCCGGAACCGGCGAGCTGTGCAACAGGATCCAGGCAGAATCCGCCAACCCCATCGCGGACGTTCTCTGGGGCGGCGGTGCCGACTCCCTGGCAGCGTTCAAGGACTACTTCGAGCCCTATGTGTGCGCCAACGACGAGTATATTGACGAAGCCTTCAAGGATCCCGACGACAAGTGGATCGGCGAGAGCCCTCTGCCCATGGTAATCTTCTACAACAAGACTCTGCTGGAAGAGGCCGGACTGGAGCCGCCCACCAGCTGGGAAGACTGCTTAAAGCCGGAATTTAAGGGCCAGATCGCTTACTGCCTGCCCTCCAAATCCGGTTCCGCCTACACCCAGCTGTGCACCATGATTCTGGGACACGGCGGCAAGGAAGACGGATGGGATTTCGTCACCGAGCTCTACAAGAACCTGGACGGAAAGATCGTGGATTCCTCCGGCAAATGCCATAAGATGGTTGCTGACGGTGAGTTTATGATCGGTCTTACCATTGAGAAATCCGCTGTTCAGTACGCGGACGATCCCGATGTGGGATTCTGCTATCCCAGCGACGGAACCAGCGCCGTTCCCGACGGAGTTTCCCTGGTTAAGGGCTGCCCCAACGAGGAGAACGCCAAGCTGTTCATCGACTTCGTAACCTCCAAAGAATGCCAGGAAGCTCAGAGCCAGAAATGGGGACGCCGTCCTGTGAGAAACGATATGGAAGTAGCTGACGGAATGCTTCCTCTCAACGAGCTGAATCTGGTGGACTACGATTTCGACTGGGCCGCTACTGAAAAAGAATCCATCATCGAGCACTTCAACGATATTATGGTTGAAAACTAACGCGCAGCGAGCACATTATTTTTTCACTCACAGAAGCGCCTGCCGGAGACCGGAACCACCGGCCTCCGGCAGGCGCTTTTTCAAACAAACGTCTTTTAGAACAGAAACGGAGGAACTGGAATGAGTCATGCAGTTATTATCAAGGACGCCGTGAAAAAATACGGCGACTTTACCGCCCTGAAACAGGTGAGCCTGGACATTCGGCCGGGAGAATTTTTTACCCTTCTGGGGCCGTCCGGCTGCGGGAAAACCACCCTTCTGCGGATGATCGCCGGCTTCAACACTGTGGACGGCGGAGAAATCCGCTTCGACGATAAGGTCATCAACAACGTGGAAGCCCACAAGCGGGACATCGGAATGGTATTCCAGAACTACGCCATCTTTCCCCATCTGACTGTGGCGGAAAATGTGGCCTACGGCTTAAAGGCGCGAAAAGTGCCCAAACAGGAGATTCCCGGCCGGGTGGAGGAGGCCTTAAAGCTGGTTCAGATCGAAAAGTTAAAGGACCGGAAGCCCAACGAGCTCTCCGGCGGACAGCAGCAGCGGGTAGCCCTGGCCAGAGCCTTCGTCATTGAGCCCAGCGTTCTGCTCATGGACGAGCCCCTGTCCAACCTGGATGCCAAGCTTCGGGTACAGATGAGAACTGTTATCAAAAAGCTCCAGAAACGGCTGGGCATCACCACCGTCTACGTGACCCACGACCAGGAGGAGGCCCTGGCCATCTCTGACCGCATCGCCGTCATGAAGGAAGGCAGAATCATGCAGGTGGGAACGCCGGAACAGATCTATAAGAAGCCGGAAAACGCCTTCGTGGCCGGATTTATCGGAACTTCCAATTTTGTGGACTGCCAGGTCCAGGGCGACAATCCGGAAAATGCCGTGGTGGACATCAAAGGCAGCCATACCCTGAAAGCCGCCCTGAAAACGCCCTACACCGGCGAAGCTTTCCTCTCCGCCCGTCCGGAACAGCTGTTTTTCGACGAGAAGGAGGGACTGCCGGGAGTGATCTCCCTTTCCATCTTCCTTGGAGACTTTATCGAATATGAGATCCAGCTGGACGGCGGACAGACCATTCAGCTGAATGAATACACCAAAGACATGCACACCGTGCGCCCCGACGGGGAGCGGGTGCTGATTAACTTCAATATGAATGCGGTGAGCATTTACCGCGCCGACACGCAGGAGGTGATCTCTCAATGACAAAAAAGAAAATCCGCCTGGATTTCTGGTTCTGGGTAAAGGTCCTGGTGGTGGGGATCATGCTGCTCTTTCTGATCTATCCGTTCTGCACCCTGATCACCAAGAGCTTTTTCTCCTCGAAAACCGGACTTCTGTCCCTGGACAACTATATCCGGTTTTTCACGAAAAAATATTACTATTCGGCGCTGTTCCGAAGCCTGTTTGTGTCCAGCGTCTCCACCATCACCACCCTCATTGTGGGCGTTCCCATCGCCTACCTGATGAACCGGTACAATATATGGATGAAAAAATACATCCATATTTTCATCATTATGAGCCTGATGAGCCCGCCCTTTATCGGCGCCTACAGCTGGATCATGCTGTTCGGCCGGGCCGGGCTTGTGACCTCATTTTTCAAGGACACCTTCGGCATCGCCCTTCCCAGCATCTACGGGAAACTGGGAATCATCCTGGTGTTTACCTTTAAGCTCTTCCCCTACGTCTATCTCTACACCTCCGGAGCCATGGGAAGCATCGACTCCAGCCTGGAGGAGGCAGCGGAAAATCTGGGAAGCAGCAAACTGCGCCGGCTGTTCACCGTCACCATCCCGGTGATCATCCCCTCCATCGCCGCCGGAGCCATCATGGTGTTTATGACCAGCCTGGCGGATTTCGGAACTCCCATGCTTCTGGGGGAAGGCTACATGGTCCTTCCCGTGCTGGTGTACAACGAATACATGAGTGAGATCGGCGGAAACGCCTACTTAGCCAGCGCTCTGTCCGTGATCGTGGTGCTCTGCTCCACCACCGTCCTGCTGGTTCAGAAGCACCTGGTGAGCAAGAAAAACTACGTGATGACGGCCATGCGCCCGCCTCAGGAGATCGAGCTCCACGGGGTGAAGAGATTTCTCATCACCTTCCCGGTGGCTCTGGTCACCTTCATCGGCATTCTTCCCCAGATCGTGGTGATCGTGTCCAGCTTCATCAAGGCAGACTTCACCGGCTTTATCGGCGGCTTCAGCCTGGACAGCTACATTACCATTTTCAACCGCCTGGGCACCAACATCAAGAACACGTTCCTGTTTTCCACCATTGCCATCGTGTTCATCATCATCATCGGAATGCTGATCAGCTACATTATCGTCCGCCAGAAAGGCATTGCCGGGCAGGTGATGGATATGCTCATCATGTTCCCCTTTGTCATTCCCGGCGCCGTGCTGGGCATCAGCCTGATTGTGGCGTTCAACAAGGAACCTCTGATCCTCACTGGAACGGCGGCCATTATGATCATCGCCTTTGTGGTGCGCAAGCTCCCCTACACCGTGCGGTCGGGAAGCGCCTTTCTCCAGCAGATGGATCCCAGCGTGGAGGAAGCGTCCATCAACCTGGGCGTTTCTCCCATGAAGACGTTCTTCACCCTGACGGCACGGCTGATGGCCCCCGGCATCCTGTCCGGCGGCATCCTCAGCTGGATCACCTGTATCAATGAGCTGTCCTCCAGCGTCATGCTCTACGGCGGAAAGACCAGCACCATCTCCGTGGCCATCTACACCGAAGTGGTGAGAAACAGCTACGGCACGGCGGCGGCCCTGGCCACCATTCTGACGGTGAGCACCGTCGTCTCCCTGCTGATTTTCCTGAAAGTGAGCAAGGGAAAGGTATCCATCGTGTAAACCGGCAGACCGGACCTGTCCTGCCGTCTACCGGCAGCGGCTCTGGTATTCCGACGGGGATATGCCAACCACCTTTTTAAACTGAGAGCTGAAGTAGGCGGTGTCCTGGTATCCCACCAGCTCCGCCGCCTCGTACACCTTCATCCGGCAGTCCTTCAGGTACTCCATGGCCCGGCAGATCCGGTAGTTGGTGAGGTACTCGGTGAAGGAATACCCGGTTTCCCGTTTCAGGATCCGGCTTAAATACCCTTCGGACAGATCCAGGTAGGAGGCCACCATGCCGATATTGATGTCCTCCCGGTATCTTCGCCGGATAAAGTCCAGGGCTTCCTCCACATACTTTGCCTTAAAATGTTTATCCGGATCAAAGTCCGGCAGGACAGGAGCCGTCTCCGCCGCCGGACGTTCCTTCCGGGTGATGGCCAGCACCGCCTCCTCGATGGCCCCGTCCTTTAAGGGCTTCAGCAGGTAGTCGCTCACCCCCAGCCGGATGGCGCTCTGGGCATAGCTGAAATCTCCATAGGCGGTGAGAATGATCACCTTGGCCCGGCATCCCAGGCGCCGCAGCTGACGGATCATCTCCACCCCGTCCATCTTCGGCATTTTTACATCGGTGATAATGATGTCCGGAGCGATTTTTTCCGCCAGCTCCAGGCCTTCCTCACCGTTTCCGGCTTCTCCTGCCACCTGGCAGCGAAGCTCCTCCCAGCGGATGGTCCCGCACAGTCCTCTCCGGACTGTGGGATCGTCCTCAACGATCATAACTTTATACATGCTTTTCCTCCATGGGAAGGGTGATGGTAATGGTCGTCCCCTCTCCGTCTCCGGATCTGGCTTTCAGCCCATACCCTTCCCCATAATGAATTTTTAATATGGAAATCAGATTGTAGAGTCCCAGATGTCCATCCCGTTTTTCCGGCGACGGGGAATTGATCCACCGGACCACCTCCGGCGGCATTCCCCGCCCGTCGTCAAAGACGGAAATCTTTAAATCCGTTCCTTCCTGAGCCGCGAAAATGCAGATATAGCCGTTTCCATCGTGCTCCACTCCGTGAAGCACCGCGTTTTCCACCAGAGGCTGGAGCAGCATTTTCGGCACCAGGGCGGACATCAGGGAGTCCGGCACCTCCGCCTCATACTGAAACCCTTCCGGCAGCCGGGCTTTCTGGATGGCCATATAGCTGTCAATGGTCTCCAGCTCTTCCTTCAACGTGACAAACTCCCGGGAAGACAGGGCCTGGCGCAGGATGCCCGCCAGATTTTCCGCCATGACAGCCACCTCCGGCAGCTGGTGGATTTTGGCGCTCCATTTGATGGTGTCCAGGGTGTTGTAGAGAAAATGGGGATTCAGCTGGGTCTGATACAGCTTCAGCCTTGCGGCGCTCAGCGCCTTCTGCTGTTCCACCCGCTCATCCACGTAACGCTTAAGATCCGTGGTCATCCGGTTGAAGGCGCCTGTCAGCTCTCCCAGCTCATCCTGACTCTCCACCGGAACCTGGACCTCCAGATCCCCTTTACGCACCTGGCGCATCCCGTCCAGCAGCCGTTTGATGGGGCGGGAGATCCGCCGGCTCAAGGCCATGGCGATAAACAGGCACAGGACCAGACACAGCAGGGACATGACCAGGCTCAGCTCCCTCATCTGGCTCGCGGAGGACAGGCTGATGGGAGTGGAGATCCGGCGCACAATGGAATAGCCTTCCGCCCCATCGGTCTGCAGATAGGCATACTCTGAGTTTCCGGCAAACTCTCCCCGTCCGCCCTCCTCTTGCGCTGCCAGAAGCAGCTCCTTCTGCTCCTCGTAGGACAGATTTCGGTTGGAGGAGTACACGGGATTTCCCTGGGCATCCCGGAGAATCAGGGCGCTCCCGGTGCCGTAAAACCCGCGGAACAGGTTTTCCAGACTCTCCTCCGAGAAATCCAGCACCAGGATGCCGGTCCGCATCCCGCCGGCATTTTCGATGGGATAGGCAGCCTGAAACCGGCTCTCGTTCTCTCCGTCTCCGGAATAAGGCGGCGTATAGTAATACACCTTTCTCTCCGTTCCGATGAGAGACTTCAGCAGACCGTCGAACCGGGACAGGGCCGGCGCGGCCACCTGGCTGTCGGTGGTGAAGCGGAGCATTCCGCCCACATCGTAGATGGAAAACACCGCGTCTGTCCGCAGAGAGCTGGCCGCGGTATAAAGGGACATGTACAGCTCCTGGATCGTATCGTCATTTTTGCTGTCGATGAGGATGGTGGCCGCCGACTGGTCCAGGCTCTGGCAGGCCAGCACGCAGTCGGAGAGCAGGCCGTCAAACAGTTCCACTGCCTCCCGGCTCTGCACATTTCCCGCCGCCAGAGCCTGCCGCTTCAGGGACAGGTCAAAAATACGAACCAGAAAAAAACTGGTGAGCAGAAGCGGCAGAACCGCCACAAGCACACAGCTGAAAAAGATCTGATATTTCAGCTGGACAAAACGAAATACCTTCATAAATTTACAATCAACTCCCTGGATTTTCATACTATTACAGTTAATATATCACAATTATCTGTCTCAGGCCAGTGCCGGTCCTGGGATAAGCTGAAAATTTCCGTCGGGATTCTCTCACTTTTCAGAAACAGGAGGTTTTTTTATGAGCATTCATTTCGGCACCGGAGGATGGCGCGCCATCATCGGCGATGATTTTACAAAAGCCAATATCCGCATTCTTGCGGAGGCCATGGCGAGAAAAATGAAGAAGGAAAATGCCCGCATGGAGCTGGTCATCGGCTATGACCGGCGTTTTCTGGCCAAAGAGGCTGTTCAGTGGGCGGCGGAAGTGCTGGCGGCGGAGGGGATCACCGTCCGTTTTGTGAACCGTTCTTCCCCCACTCCCCTGATCATGTTTTACACCATGGCCCATGACCTGGACTACGGCATGATGGTCACCGCCAGCCACAACCCCTCCCTCTACAACGGCTTTAAAGTCTTTACCAAAGGGGGACGGGACGCGGATGAACATCAGACCGCCGACGTGGAGCGCTGGATCCTCCAGGTGGAGGAAGACCAGAAGCAGGGATATGAGATTCCCTGTCTCCGCTACGAGGATGGGATAAAAGCCGGCCTCATCGTGGAATTCAACCCGCTGAACGAGTACCTGGACAGCATCATCAGCCGCATCGACATGCAGGCCATCCGGGACGCCCAGCTGCGGGTGGTGCTGGATCCCCTCTACGGGGTGAGCCAGACGGCTCTTCAGACCATTCTCTCCACCGCCCGCTGCTATATGGAGACCATCCACAGCGGCCATGACACCCTGTTCGCCGGCAAGCTCCCCGCCCCCAACGCCGACACCCTGAAAACTCTTCAGAACTATGTCATCGACTACGGCTATGACATCGGCGTGGCCACCGACGGGGACGCGGACCGGATCGGCGTCATCGACGACACGGGCCGCTTCCTCCATCCCAACGACATTCTGGTTCTTTTATACTATTATCTGGTGAAATACAAGGGCTGGTCCGGACCGGTGGTACGCAACATCTCCACCACCCATATGCTGGATCGGGTGGCGGAGAGCTTCGGCCAGACCTGCTATGAAGTCCCCGTCGGCTTTAAATACATCTCCAGGAAAATGTCGGATACCGGAGCCATCATCGGCGGGGAGTCCTCCGGCGGCCTGACCATCAAAGGCCATATCAACGGCAAGGACGGAGTCTACGCCGCCTGCCTTCTGGTGGAAATGATCGCCGTCACCGGCAGAAAACTGTCGGAGATTTACGCCGATATCCGCCGGGTATACGGATCTCTTTATATGGAAGAGAGAGCCTACACCTTCACGCCGGAGAAAAAAGCCCAGCTCAACTCCACCCTGATGGAGAAAAAGCTGGTGCCGGACCTTCCCTTTGCCATCGACCACATTTCCTACGAGGACGGCTGCAAGGTCTATCTGAAAAACGGCGGATGGATCAGCGCCCGTTTCTCCGGCACCGAACCTCTGCTGCGCATTTTCTGCGAGATGGAAAAGCGGGAGGACGCTGCGGCTCTCTGCCGCATCTATGAAGATTTTCTGGATCTTACGCCGGAGGAGTGATTTTTGCCTCCTTCAGCCTTCCCGGCTCTTGATTTTACTGGCTCACAGTGGTAAACTTCTAACGGCAAAAAATGACAAACTGATTTTGCAAGGAGGAATTGCCAATGAACCATACTTCCGATTACGACGTCATTATCATCGGAGCCGGCCCGTCCGGGATCTTCTGTGCCTACACTCTGATCCACGAGCGCCCGGACATGAAAATCCTGATCATAGAAAAGGGCCGTCCCATTGAAAAGCGGGTCTGCCCCAAGAGAAAAACCAACGTGTGCGTGGGCTGCCAGCCCTGCTCCATCACCACCGGCTTTGCCGGCGCGGGAGCATTTTCCGACGGAAAGCTGTCCCTGTCCCCGGACGTGGGCGGAAATCTGCCGGAGATTCTGGGCTATGACGAGGCCTTAAAGCTCATAAAAGAATCCGACAACATCTACCTGAAATTCGGCGCCGACACAAAGGTCTACGGCGTGGACAAGCAGAAAGAAATCCAGGAGATCCGCCGCAAGGCCATCACCGCCAACTTAAAACTCATCGAGTGCCCCATCCGCCATCTGGGCACGGAGGAAGGCTACAAGATCTATACCCGACTTCAGGAGCATCTCCTGGGCCTGGGCGTGCAGATGGAATTCAACACCATGGTGAAGGACATCCTCATAGAGGACGGCTGTGCCCGGGCGGTGGTCACGGACAAAGGAGAGACTTACCGGGCCCCGGAGATCGTCTCTGCCATCGGAAGGGAAGGATCCGACTGGTTCTCCCACATCTGCCACGACCACGGCATTGAAACCCAGGTGGGCACCGTGGACATCGGCGTCCGGGTGGAGGTCCGCAACGAGGTCATGGAGTTTCTCAACAAGAACCTCTACGAGGCCAAGCTGGTGTACTACACCCCCACCTTCGACGACAAAGTCCGCACATTCTGCACCAATCCTTCCGGAGAGGTGGCCACAGAATACTATGAAAACGGCCTGGCGGTGGTCAACGGCCACGCCTACAAATCCCAGGAGTACAAGACCGACAACACCAACTTCGCCCTCCTGGTATCCAAAAACTTCACGAAGCCCTTTAAGACGCCCATTGAGTACGGCAAGCACATCGCCCAGCTGAGCAACATGCTCTGCGACGGCAAGATCCTGGTGCAGACCTTCGGCGATTTCCAGCGGGGACGGAGAACCACGGAAGAGCGTCTCTGCCGCAACAACCTGATTCCCACCTTAAAAGACGCCGTTCCGGGAGATCTGTCCCTGGTGCTCCCCCACCGGATCATGGTGGACATCAAGGAAATGCTCCTGGCTCTGGACAAGGTGACCCCCGGCATCGCCAGCGACGAAACTCTGCTCTACGGCGTGGAGGTCAAGTTCTACTCCAACAAAGTGGTAGTGGACAAACACTTTGAGACCAGCGTCAGGGGACTGCGGGCCATCGGAGACGGCGCCTCCGTGACCAGAGGCCTCCAGCAGGCTTCCGCCAACGGCATCAGCGTGGCCAGAAGCATCCTGGAAGCCCACCAGTAACATTCAGCCAGACTCATGGCGCACAAACGCCGCAGATCCTCCAGCGATCCGCGGCGTTTTATGATTTCTGTATTTTATCATCCTATAAGAGAGGCGACAGCAGCCTGCTGCACTGCTCTTTCGCCCGTATAATGAGGCTTCTTCTGCGGTAGATATCCATGGTGATCTCCCGGCAGCAGTTTAAATCCTCCAGAAAGATATTTTCCAGCTCCTGGGTGGTCTCCTCATCGTAGATCACCGCGTTCACCTCAAAATTCAGTTCAAAGCTGCGGATATCCATATTGGCCGTGCCGTAACTGCACACCCGTCCGTCCGCCATCACGCCCTTGGCGTGGAGAAATCCGTTCTCATAGGTATAGCAGCGCGCTCCCGCCGCCAGCAGATCCCCCACATAGGAATAAGTCGCCCAGTACACAAAGGGATGGTCCGGCTTGCAGGGGATCATCAGCCGCACATCCACCCCGGATTTCGCCGCCACCTGGAGAGCTGACAGCACCGCGTCGTCGGGCACAAAATAGGGGGTCTGAATATAAATGTGGTGCTTCGCCTTGTAAAACAGCTCCAGATAATTGTTCCGGATCTGCCGATCTCTGGCGTCGGGCCCGCTGGAAATGATCTGGATCCCCAGAGGCTGTCTTCTCCCCTCCAGGAGCTTTTTCCTCTCTTCGTTGATGCTGTGGGGAATATCAAAATACTCCGCGTGCTGAAACAGATTTTCCTTGCAGGCGTAATTCCAGTCCTGGGCAAACCGCACCTGCAGGCTGATCACCGCATCCCCGTATATTTTCAGGTGGGTATCCCGCCAGTATCCGAACTTCGGGTCCATGCCGATGTACTCCCGGCCGATGTTGAAGCCGCCCACGTAACCCACTTTCCCGTCGATCACCACGATTTTCCGGTGGTTGCGGTAATTGACGCGGAAGTTGATTCTGCCCAGGGTTGCGGGGAAAAACGCCCCCACCTTCACGCCTGCCTCCTCCAGCATGCGCCATTTCTTCTTCGGCATAAACCGGCCGCCCATGCCGTCGTAGAGGATCCGCACCTCCACTCCCTCTTTCACCTTCTCCAGAAGAACGGGGATCAGAGAGTCAAACAGCTCGTCGTTTTTTATGATGTAGTACTGGATATGGATGAAATGCTTCGCCTGGGCCATCTCCCGGCGAAGGTCCTCAAACTTCTTTTTTCCATCCGTAAATATGGTCACATGGTTGTTCAGCGTCAGCACCGCACCGGAAGTCTCCAGATTATAGATCACCATATCCTTGTAATCCCGCTCCATAGGCTCTTCCAGCACCATCTCATGGCGCTTGAAGTAATTTTCCTGGCTCCTGGCGGAGACGTTCAGCTTGTCCTCCACCTCCTTGATCCGGAACATCTTGCTCTTGTGCAGATCCTGGCACAGAAGCAGATAGAATAAAAAGCCGAACACCGGCACGAAATACAGGGCGAGAAGCCACGTCCACACGGCTTTCGGATCCCGCCTCTGGAAAAAGACAATGATCACAGACAGCACCAGATTGATCAGAATCAGATGGGACATGAGCCAGTCCCACATCTCCAGCGCCGTTCCCAGAATTTCTCCCACAAGCCTTCACCTCCGGTCTCTTTTTTGTCGCCTTCATCATATCATAAGATTTTCAGGGGGGCAAGGCCATCGCCGGGCCTCCCCGGACCTGATCCTGGTCTCATAAAAAACAGCCGCCGGGCGGAAGTTATTTAAATTTCTTCCGCCCGGCGGCCGTTTTCTGTCCGAAGCCGGCAGATCACACTTTAAACCGGTACCCTACGCCCCAGATGGTCTCGATATACTGAGGCTTCGCCGTATTGAATTCTATTTTTTCCCGGATCTTTTTAATATGTACCGTCACCGTGGCAATATCGCCCACCGACTCCATATCCCAGATCTTGCTGAACAGCTCCTCCTTCGTAAATACGTGGTTGGGATTCTGGGCGAGAAACGCCAGCAGGTCAAACTCCTTGGTGGTGAAGTTCTTCTCCTCCCCGTTGACCCACACCCGTCTGGCGGTCTTATCGATCTTCAGTCCCCGGATCTCAATCACATCGTTGGCCGGCATTCCGCTGCCAATCAGACGCTCATATCGGGCCAGATGGGCTTTGACCCTGGCCACCATCTCACTGGGGCTGAAAGGCTTCGTCATATAGTCATCCGCCCCCAGGCCCAGTCCCCGGATCTTGTCGATATCTTCTTTCTTGGCGGAAACCATGATGATGGGAGTATTTTTCACCTCTCTCACCTTCCGGCAGATCTCAAAACCATCCGTCCCCGGAAGCATCAGATCCAGAATGATCAGGTCAAACTCCTCATTCAGAGCCTTGTCCAGTCCTGTGGTTCCATCCCCGGCGATCTCTACCTCAAAACCGCTGAGCTCCAGATAATCCTTCTCCAGCTCCGCGATGCTCTCCTCGTCTTCAATGATCAGAATCTTGCTCATTCCTGTATTACCTCCTGGTACTTTCTAAGGACAAAATGTATTTCCGTCCCGATTCCTTCCTTGCTGGTGGCCCAGATTCTTCCCCCGTGATCCTCAATAATCTTCTTCACAATGGAAAGGCCGATGCCGCTTCCCCCCTTGGAGGAATTGCGGGACGCATCCGTCCGGTAAAACCGGTCGAAAATATTGGGCAGGTCTCTGGCGGCGATTCCCCTTCCGTTGTCCTCGATGCCTACCTGGATAAAATCGCCCACGTCCTGAATCCGGATGTTGATAATGCCCCGCTTCTTATCCATATATTTGATGGAATTTCCGATGATGTTGTTGATCACCCGCTTCATCTGCTCCGCGTCCGCTATGATCACCACATCCTTGTCCACATAGTTGAAATATCCCAGCTCAATGCCTCTGGCGTCCAGATCCAGGCCCACTTCCTCCACGCAGTCCCCGAAATACTCCGCCACATTGATCTTGGCAAATGTGTAGGGGATCTTGTTGGTATCGATCTTGGAATAAAAAGTAAGCTCGTCAATCAGGCGGTCCATGTCGTTGGCCTTGTTGTAAATGGTGCGGATATATTTGTCCAGCTTCTCCGGGGATGAAGCTACCCCGTCCAGGATTCCCTCCACGTAGCCTTTGATGGCCGTGATGGGAGTCTTCAAATCATGGGAGATATTGCTGATCAGCTCCTTGCTCTCCTTGTCATACTGGACTTTCTCCTCCGCAGACTCCTTTAACCGGATCCTCATCTCCTCAAAATCCATGCACAGCCGTCCCAGCTCATCGTCCTCGTTCTCCACCTCCAGAGTAAAATCCAGATTGCCGTCCCGGATGTTCTTCGTGGCCTGCTGCAGCTGGCCCAATGGGCGCCAGATGGAACGGTACACCCACGTTGTCAGGGCGACTCCCGTAAAGCACAGGATCAGAATGCCGGAAATCACCATCTCCCGGAGCATGGACTCCACCTCCGGGATCAGCTCATCCACGTTGGACACCAGAAACAGGCTTCCGTCCTCCCCGTCAGGAAACACGAAATCGATCTGCTTTAACAGATGCTGGCTGTCCCCGTCCAGGTAAATTCCGCCCTCGATATCCTCGTTTCCATTGCCGTAGGGGGGAAGCTCGCTGTAAAAATCTTCCTCTCCTCCCGAAGGATTTCCCTCATAAATAATCTGGCTGCCTTTCCGCACAATGGTGTAGGCATATTTTCTCAATATCTCCGCGTTCAGCTGATCCAGATAAGCCGGATCCTCAAACGCCCCGGGATCCTCCGCGATCTTTTCCCTGATCTCCGTCTGGCTGCTCTCCGTCAGACGGCTGAATATCTGCATGGAGTTGGCGGAAAGAATCTCCACCGGCTCCTGCAGGCCGTAGTTCTTGCGGATCTCACTGGTCTGATAGCTGGTCAGCCCCATAAACGCCATGAAAATCAGCAGCATGGGCACCACCGTCACCGTGAGAAACGCCACCGCCAGCCTTGTCTTCAGTTTCATAGTTATCACCTTTATTCTCTCAAAAACGGCGGCCTCCGCCGGGCATTTCCCGGCCCGGCCTCTATTTGCGGCCGTCTTTTCCTAACTATATAATTATAACACACTTTCTCAACCCTATTTATAAAAGCTTTCTAAACTTTACGATTTCACACAAAAGACACGTTTTGTTCACAATTAACTGTTATACTTTGACACATGAAAAGGGTATTCCTTTTCATATACACTTTTTCATTTCCGGCCGACAGGAATCCCCATCCTGTCGGTTCTCCTTCAGTTT
>NBJMR02800__coassemble_1414_pt1 | contig 44611 bp, 36 predicted proteins | sample NBJMR02800__metabat2_low_PE_040 | metagenome-assembled genome bin NBJMR02800 | reverse complement strand
AGAACAATGTAAGAAAATCCGGCGGGAAAACGGTGTAAAAACGGAAGGGATTGTGCTATAATATGACAAACTATGCTTTTTGGAGGAAAACATGCCTGGAGAATATGCCATTGACGTCCGGGACGTGACGAAAATATATAAGCTTTATGACAAGCCCATTGACCGGCTGAAGGAGTCCTTAAACCCCTTTCATAAAAATTATCACAGGGACTTTTATGCCCTCAGCCACATCTCTTTTCAGGTGAAAAAGGGAGAGACTGTGGGAATTATCGGAACCAACGGTTCCGGCAAATCCACCATTTTAAAGATTATCACCGGGGTGCTCACCCCCACCACGGGAACGGCGAAGGTGGACGGGGTGATCTCTGCTCTGCTGGAGCTGGGAGCCGGCTTCAACATGGACTATACGGGAATTGAAAATATCTACATGAACGGCACCATGATGGGCTTTTCCAGAAAAGAGATGGACGGGAAGCTCCAGGATATTCTGGACTTTGCCGACATCGGCGATTTTGTGTATCAGCCGGTGAAAACTTATTCCAGCGGTATGTTTGTCCGACTGGCTTTCGCCCTGGCGATCAATGTGGATCCGGAGATCCTGATTGTGGACGAGGCTCTGTCTGTGGGAGATGTGTTTTTCCAGGCCAAATGCTACCGCCGGATGGAAGAAATCCGAAAAAACGGCACCACCATCCTCATGGTGACCCATGACATGGGCAGCATCATCAAATACTGCGACAGAGTAGTCCTTCTGAACAAGGGCGAATTTGTGGCGGAAGGCGCTCCCGGCCGTATGGTGGACATGTATAAGAAGATCCTGGCCGGCCAGATGGACTCCCTGAAGGAGGAGCTGGAGGAGATGAACGATTTCTCCGGCGACAGCGTTTCCGGCGGTCTGGAGGACAAGGTATTTAAAAAGGAAGAGATCCACGGCGGCGGTCTGATGAAGGACAAGATCGCGGTGAACGCCAACCGGACGGAGTATGGAGACGGCCGGGCGGAGATTTTTGATTTCGGCCTGGAGGATCAGCGGGGGAATCTGTCCAACCTGATCTTAAAGGGAGAGATGTTTACCATCCGGGAGAAGATCCGGTTTTACGCTGACATCAAGGCGCCGATCTTCACCTACACCATAAAGGATAAAAAGGGCACCAGCCTCACGGGTACCAACACCATGTATGAGGGAGCCGACATCAAACCGGTGAAAAACGGAGATATGTACGAGGTGTCCTTTACCCAGAAGATGACCCTTCAGGGCGGGGAATATCTGCTTTCCATGAGCTGCACCGGCTTTGAAGGGGAGGAACATGTGGTGTACCACCGTCTCTACGACGTGGCCAGCATCACGGTGATTTCCAATAAAAATACGGTGGGCGTCTACGATATGGAGTCCACGGTGGAAGCGAAACTGACGAAAGGCGGGGAAGGGTAAATGGGACAGACGGCAGAAAAGCTGCTGGAGCTTTTGGAACAGTACGGCGGCGATGAGAAACAGATTTTGCGGGAGAACCGGGAGCTGGAGTATTTCTATGCCCTTTCAGATATGAGGGAGAACCTGCTGGAGTGGTATCCTTTCGGGGGAGAAGATACTCTTCTCCAGATCGGTTCCGGTTTCGGGGCCATGACCGGGCTTTTCGCGGCCCGGGTGAAGGCGGTGACGGTGCTGGACGGGGACGAGACGGATCTGGCGGTGAACCGGAAGCGCCGCGGCGGCCGGGACAATATAAATTATGTAAACTGCACGGTGAAGGAGTACGCGGCGAAGGCGGAGGGCAGTGAGCCCTTGTACGACTGCGTGACCCTGGTGGACGGCCTGGGCGAGGATCCGGAGGAGACCATTGCCCTCGCCAAAATGTTTGTGAAGCCCGGCGGCGTGCTCCTTCTGGCGGCGGATAACCCCCTGGGGCTGAAGCACTGGGCCGGGGCGCCGAAGGAGCCGGGAGCCATGGGAAAGGAGCGGCTGGCAGCCCTTCTTCCCGGAGCGGAGTGCTATTACCCCCTGCCGGATTACCGGGCGGCGTCGGAGATCTACTCCGACAGAAGGCTGCCGGCGAAGGGAGATCTGACGGGAATGGTAATTTCCTACGACTACCCTGAGTTCCTGCGCACGGACGTGGGGGCGTCCTGGGACACCGTCTGCCAGGAAGGCAGCTTCCGGGAATTTGCCAATTCATACCTGATGGTTTGGAGGAGACATGGCTGACGTAATTTATATCAAGTACAATCGGACGAGAAAAGAAGAATTTCAGATAAAAACAGAGATCCTGGAGGAAAACGGAACCAAATGGGTGGAAAAATCCGCCCTCACGGAGGCGGGGAAGGCCCACATCCGCTCCTTCCGGGACAAATATGAGGCCTTAAAAAAGCAGCACGTGAATATCCAGGCGGCGGAGCCGCAGATTTCTGAGGACGGAAGAACGGCCCGGTTTGCCTACCTCACGGGAAAAACTCTGGCGGAGGTGCTGGGGGAGAACATCGGCAGCGGCCAGGCCCCGGTGGAGGCCATCCGGGAGGTGCTGGGAAAGATCTGTCAGGTGTATCCGGAGTATCTCTCCCCCTTTGTCATCACCGACCGCCTGACGGAGGTGTTCGGCCCGGTGCCGAAGTTTCAGGATCAGGCCATGGCCGTGTCCAATATCGACGCCCTGCTGGAGAATATTCTGGTGACGGAGAAGGGCTGGTATTTTCTGGACTATGAGTGGGTGTACGATTTCCCCGTACCACTGGGCTTTGTGAAATACCGGATCCTGTTTTACTTCTACCGGAAATACGCCAGTCTGATGGAGTATGCCGGCCCGGAGGAATTTTTAAAGGAATTCGGCATGGATGAGGAGCTCCTGGAGGCCTACGGAGATATGGAGACGGCCTTTCAGAGCTATGTCCACGGGGATAATCAGGATCTCTACCTGTTAAACTACCGGAAGGACTACCGGCCGGTGGAGCAGCTGGAGGAGGAGCACGTGGAGCTTCTGGAAGCGAGAAAACGGCTCTGCCATTTAAATGACGTGGAGTTTGAGCTGGGGAACGCCACCACGGAGCTGAAAAAGCTGAAGGAGGTTCACCGTCTGACGGAAAACCATGTGGGCAACCTGGATGTGATCATCGCGGACCTGCGCCGGGAAAACGGGGTGATGGCTCAGACCATCGCCGTGCTCAACAGCCATATTTCCATTCCCTACCGGATCCGCCGGAAGCTGGGAACCATTTTCAATAAGAAATTCCCCAAGGGGACCAGAAAGAGAAAAATTTTAAGCTACTGCAAGAATACGGTGTTCCACCCGGTGAAATACATGAAGCTGTACACCTCCGAGGACGGGCGCAACCGGATCCACGGAGATTTTGAGATCGGCGAGGAGTACTTTGTCCATGGCATGGTTCACCTGCCGAAGGAGGAGCATCCTCTGGTGTCCATCGTGATTCCGGTGTACAACCAGATTCACTATACCTACGCCTGCCTGCAGTCCATTGCGGAGCACACGAAGGACGTGCCCTACGAGGTGATTATCGCCGACGACGTGTCCACCGACGCCACCAGGGAGCTGTCCGGGTATGTGGAGAACGCGGTGATCCGCAGAAATAAAGAAAATCAGGGATTTTTGGGAAACTGCAACCAGGCGGCAGAGGCAGCCAGGGGAAAATATATTCTGTTTTTGAACAACGACACCCAGGTGACGGAGAACTGGCTCTCTTCCCTGGTAAACCTGATTGAGTCAGACAAGACCATCGGCATGGTGGGTTCCAAGCTGGTATACCCGGATGGACGGCTTCAGGAGGCCGGCGGAATCATCTGGAGCGACGGCTCCGGCTGGAACTACGGCCGGATGGACGACCCGGACAAGCCGGAGTACAACTATGTGAAGGACGTGGACTACATTTCCGGCGCCTCCATCATGCTGCCGGTGTGGCTGTGGAAACAGATCGGCGGCTTTGACAAGCGGTACGCCCCGGCCTACTGCGAGGACGCGGACTTGGCCTTTGAGGTGAGAAAAGCGGGCTACCGGGTGGTGTATCAGCCCCTCTCCAAGGTCATCCACTTTGAGGGAGTTTCCAACGGCACCGACGTCAACGGCACCGGCCTGAAGCGCTACCAGGTGGAAAACAGCAGAAAGCTCAGAGAAAAGTGGGCGGAAGAGTTTAAAAACCAGTACGAGAACACTGGAAATCCCGACCCCTTCCGGGCCAGGGAGCGCAGCCGCGGCAAGGAGATCATCCTGGTGGTGGACCACTACGTTCCCACCTTCGACAAGGACGCCGGATCCAAATGTACCTACCAGTACATGAAGATGTTTGTGGAAAAGGGCTTTGTGGTGAAATTCCTGGGGGACAACTATGCCCATGAGGAGCCCTACACTACGGCCCTGGAACAGATGGGCATTGAGGTTCTCTACGGGGAAACCTACCGCACCGGCATCTGGGACTGGCTGGAAAAGCATGGAAAGGACATCGCCTTCGCCTACTTGAACCGCCCCCACATTGCGGTGAAGTATATTGACTTTATTAAAGAACACACAGATATCAAAGTGCTGTATTTCGGCCACGACCTCCATTTCCTCCGGGAGACGAGGGAGTACGAGATCACCGGGGACGAGGAGATTAAAAAATCTGCGGACTACTGGCGTTCCGTGGAGCTGTCTCTGATGAAAAAGGTGGATATGGCTTATTATCCCTCCTACGTGGAGCGGGATCTGATCCACGACATCAACCCGAAGATTCACGTCAAGGATATTCCTCTTTACGTCTATGAGAGCTTCAAGGAGAATCTGGACGAGAAATTTGAGGAGAAGGAAGGCCTGCTGTTTGTGGGAGGCTTCGGCCATCCGCCCAACGGAGACGCGGTGATCTGGTTTGTCCAGGAGATCTTCCCGAAGATTCGGGAGAGCCTGAAAGTGAATTTCTACATTGTGGGCTCGAAGGTGACGGATGAGATCAAGGCTCTGGAGCAGCCTGGAAACGGCGTGGTGGTCAAGGGATTTGTCAGCGACGAGGAACTGGAGGAGCTTTACCGGAAATGCCGGATCGTGGTGGTTCCCCTCCGATACGGGGCTGGAATTAAGGGCAAAGTGCTGGAAGCCATGTACAACGGCGCGGTGGTGGTCACCACTTCCATCGGAGCCGAGGGCATCAAAGATTCGGAGAAAGCCCTTACGGTCCGGGACGACGCGGAGGAGTTTGCCCAGGCGGTGGTGGATCTCTACGGAGATCCGAACCGGTGCCGCCTGATTTCCGGTGCCACCCAGGTGTATATGAGAGAGCATTTCAGCCTGGACGCGGTCTGGAACTGCGTGAAGGACGATTTTAAGAGATAAAACTGCCGGAGAAAAAGGAGATCGATCAATGATGACACATACATTTGCCGTCTGCGCCTACGGGGATTCCCCCTATCTGGAATCCTGTATCCGTTCTCTGGTCAGGCAGCCGGGGAATCCGGAGATCATCTGCTGTACCTCCACCCCCAGCCAATACATTGAGGAGACGGCGTGGAAGTACGGAGTTCCCCTCCATGTGAGGGACGGGGAGAGCAATATCCAGGACGACTGGAATTTCGCTTATGAGACGGCGAAGGGAGATCTGGTGACCCTGGCCCATCAGGACGACATGTACCATAAGGATTATGAGACGGCTCTTCAGAAGCGGGCCGGGGAATATCCGGATATGACCGTGTTTTTCACCGATTATGCCACGGTGAAGGGCACCCGGCTCATGAACGGGAAGGGACTGGTGGAGTGGGTGAAAACCATTCTCCGCCTGCCTCTCATCAACCCGGACTGGAACGACAGGGAATGGCTGAAAAAGGCGGCCCTGATTTTCGGAAATCCCGTGTGCTGCCCTTCCTGCACCTACAATAAAAAGCTGCTGGGAGAGCCCCTGTTCCAGTCGGAATTTCAGTATGTGCTGGACTGGGACACCCTGTGGAGACTGGCGGGAGAGCGGGGGAGATTTGTCTGCGAGGAACGGCCCCTGATGTATTACCGGGTTCACGACGGGGCTACCACGAAGCAGTGGATCGGCGACCACCGCCGGACCGAGGAGGAGCTGGCCATGTTCCGGAAGTTCTGGCCGGAGCCGGCGGTGCAGCTCATTGAGACATTTTACAGGAGAGCATACAGAGCCTATGACTGACAAGAAGCGGAGATGGATGTACGGGGCCGTTCCCCTGGCGGGGCTGGCCTTTATCCTCTGGTATATACGGGCCGCCACCTGCGACGCGGCCTATTCTGATTATATCCGGCAGATTTTATCCTATCTGCCGGATGTGTGGAACCCGGAGAAATTTTTTGTGCCGGATATTCTGACCCGCATCCCCATCAATTTTCCGGTGCGGGCCTTTAACGTGTCCGTTCTGGGATTTTCCGTCACCTTTGACCTGATTCTGGGGGGACTGGGACTGGGACTGGCGGGCTTTGTAGTGGGCGCTTACTGCCGGAAGAGACAGGTGGGGCCGGTGTGGTTTCTCCTGCTCATGTTTCTGTTCTTCGGCCTGAACAAGTGGGAGATGCTGACAAATGGCACCGGCTGGGTCCATTTTCTGGCGTTCGCCTGCTTTTACTACCACTATCTGGTGCTGGACCGGGTGGAGTCGGGGGAGGGAAAACGGGGCGACGAGCTGCGCCTTCGGGTGCTTCCTTTTGTGATCACGCTCTGCATCGCAGGCCCCTACTGCGCCGTGTATTCCGGCGTCCTGCTTCTGGCCTACGGCTTTCTGGCGGCGGTGAACTATAAAAAAACGGGACGGTGGGACGGCAGGTACGGATGGCGTGCCCTCTGCGTTCTCGTGCCCCTTCTGCTTTATATGGTGAGCAATTCCATGGCGGTGTACGAGCACACCGGGGCCTACACCGGCCCCATGCTCCCTGTGCTTCTGGAGCGGCCCGGCATGTTTGTGAAGTTCTTCATCAAGTCCTTCGGGGGAATGGTGATGGAGAAGGAAACCCTGGAGTTTGGGGTGAACATGGGATATTTCCCCTACGCTCTGGTTTATCTTATGGGCGGGGCGGTGATGGCCGCCTACCTGATCGCCCTGTGGCTGAACCTGAAGTACCGCCTCTATGAGCGGACGATTTTTCCGTTGATCCTGATTGCGGCGGGAGGGATGAATCACGTGCTGATTCTTCTGTCCCGGTGGATCTTCCTGCGGGACGACTACGGCATGAGCGCCAGATACGCTCTGCAGTTTCAGGTGGGAATTCTGGGAATCATTCTCACCTGCGCCCTTTTGTGGAAGGAGATCCGCAGCAGGGCCCTGAAGGTTCTGGTGGTCTGCTGGTGTGTGATGATGACTGCGGGAAACGGATTTACGGATTACAGGGAACTGAAAACAGCCCCCGGCCGGAAAGCCTGGGGGAAGACGGTGAAAGAGATGGCGGGCCATCTGGAGGATTACACCGATGAGGAGCTGGTGTACCAGTTCCAGTACGGCAGCGCGGACAAGATCCGCCAGGCCATGAAGATTCTGGAAGACAATCATTTAAATATGTACCGGTAGAAATGCGCCGGTGAAAAACGGAGACCATCCATACGGAGAGAGGAGAACAGACAGATGAAGGTAGTAATACTGGCCGGCGGCTTTGGGACGCGGATCAGCGAGGAGAGTCATTTAAAGCCGAAGCCCATGGTGGAAATCGGGGAGAAACCTATTCTGTGGCACATTATGAAGTACTATTCCGCTTACGGATTTCACGATTTTATCATCTGCTGCGGATACAAGCAGCACGTGATCAAAGAGTGGTTTGCGGACTATTATCTTCACAACAGCGACGTGACCTTCGACCTGGCAAGCAACAAAATGGAGGTTCACAACAACTATTCAGAACCCTGGCGGGTGACCGTGGTGGATACCGGGCTGAACACCATGACCGGGGGACGGATCAAGCGGATCGAACCCTATGTGAAGGGGGAGACCTTCATGATGACTTACGGGGACGGCGTGTGCAACGTGGACCTGGACGCCCTGGTGAAGTTCCATAAAAGCCATGGAAAGACGGCTACCATCACCACGGTGAACATCGGCCAGGTGAAGGGAGTGCTGGACATTGACCAGGACAACAACATCACCTCTTTCCGGGAAAAGGACGACAGCGACGGAAGTCTGATCAACGGCGGATTTATGGTGCTGAATCCGGAGATCTTCCAGTATCTGGACGGAGATGAGACGGTGTTTGAGCAGGGGCCCATGCAGAGGCTGGCGGCAGAGGGACAGCTGAAATCCTTCTATCACGACGGCTTCTGGCAGTGCATGGACACCCAGCGGGAGATGAAGAAGCTGGAAGAGCTGTGGCAGAGCGGGAAGGCTCCGTGGAAGATCTGGGATAAATAGGAGGAAAGAACGGTGGATTTTAAGGAACTGGAAGCGTTTTACAAAGGAAAACGGGTGCTGGTGACCGGGCACACGGGATTTAAGGGAACATGGCTGTGCCGGATCCTGACCCTGGCGGGGGCTCAGGTGACGGGATATGCCCTGGATCCGCCCACCAGCCCCAGTATGTTTGACCAGACGGGCCTGGGAGAGACCATCCGCTCCGTGATCGGGGACATCCGGGATCTGGCAAAGCTGCGGGAGACCTTCGACCAGACCCGGCCGGAGGTGGTGTTCCACCTGGCGGCTCAGCCCATTGTGCGGGATTCCTACAAGGATCCGGTGTACACCTATGAGACCAACGTGATGGGGACGGTGAACGTGCTGGAGTGCGTCCGTCTCACCGGTTCTGTGAAATCCTTCCTCAACGTGACTACCGATAAGGTGTACGACAACCGGGAGTGGGAGTACGGCTACCGGGAGACCGATCCCCTGGACGGCTACGATCCCTACTCCAACAGCAAGTCCTGCTCGGAGCTGGTGACCCACAGCTACAAGAAATCCTTCTTCCAGGGCGGCCGCTGCGCCGTGTCCACCTGCCGGGCCGGCAATGTGATCGGCGGCGGGGACTACGCCAACGACCGGATCATTCCGGACTGCGTCCGGGCAGCCCAGGGAGGCAGAGATATCATTGTGCGCAACCCCTACTCCACCAGGCCTTACCAGCACGTGCTGGAACCCCTGGCGGTGTATCTGGAGATCGCGGCGAAACAGTATGAGGACCGGAAATACGAGGGATATTATAATGTGGGACCGGATGACTGCGACTGCGTGACCACGGGAGAGCTGGCGGATCTGTTCTGCGCCTCCTGGGGCGGTGTCAAGTGGATCAACGTCCACGACGGAGGTCCCCACGAGGCCAGCTTTCTGAAGCTGGATTGTTCCCGGATTAAGGCCGTATTCGGCTGGCGTCCCAGACTTCACGTCTCCCAGGCGGTGGACATGACGGTGGAGTGGACCAAGGCCGCAGCGGCCGGCGAACATCCGATGTCCGTCACCGACCGCCAGATCCGGGAGTTCTTCGGATAGATCCGGAAGATTTTCAGGGGAATGCCCATGGAAGCCGGGACGGCGGCGGTCTATGGGAAAGATAGGAAAGGAGCAGCAGACAAGTATGTTTGAGCATATGACAGAGCAGGAGGCCAGAGACCAGATCCTGGAGATGACGGCGGCCTACTGCAGGGAATACCACAATAAGAAAAAGCCGTTTGAGCCTGGAGACCGGATCTCCTACGCATCCCGGGTGTACGACGAGAAGGAGATGGTGAACCTGGTGGACAGCGCCCTGGAGTTCTGGCTGACAGCCGGGCGCTATACCGATGAGTTTGAGCGGAAACTGGGAGAGTACCTGGGCGTGAGGTACTGCTCCCTGGTAAATTCCGGCTCCTCCGCCAATCTTCTGGCCTTTATGGCCCTCACCTCTCCTCTGCTGGGAGACCGGAGAGTGTTTAAGGGGGACGAGGTGATCACCGTGGCGGCGGGATTTCCCACCACGGTGACCCCCATGCTCCAGTACGGGGCGGTGCCCGTGTTTGTGGATGTGACCATCCCCCAGTACAACATAGACGTGACCATGCTGGAGGCGGCCCGGTCGGAAAAGACCAAGGCGGTGATGGTGGCCCACACCCTGGGAAACCCCTTTGACTTAAAGGCGGTAAAGGAATTCTGCGGCAAATACGGTCTCTGGCTGGTGGAGGACAACTGCGACGCTCTGGGAAGCCGGTACGAGATAGACGGGGAGATGAAATTTACCGGAACGGTGGGTGACATCGGCACGTCCAGCTTCTACCCGCCCCACCACATGACCATGGGAGAGGGGGGCGCGGTTTACACCGACAATCCCCTGTTGAACAAGATCATCCGTTCCTTGAGAGACTGGGGGCGGGACTGCGTCTGTCCGTCCGGCAGGGACAATCTGTGCGGCCACCGGTTTGACCGGCAGTACGGGGAGCTTCCTCTGGGATACGATCACAAGTATGTGTACTCCCACTTCGGCTACAATCTGAAAGCGACGGACATGCAGGCGGCCATCGGCTGCGCCCAGCTGGACAAATTCCCCGGCTTTGTGGAGAGGAGAAAGCACAATTTTGCCAGACTGAGAGAAAAGCTGGCGGGAACGGAGGAGAAGCTGATTCTTCCCGAAGCCTGTCCTGGATCTGATCCCAGCTGGTTTGGCTTCCTCATTACCTGCAGGGAAGGCGTGGACCGGAACCAGGTGGTGCAGTTTGTGGAGAGCAGAGGCGTTCAGACCAGAATGCTCTTTGCCGGCAATTTAATCAAGCACCCCTGCTTTGACGAGATGCGGGCGTCCAAGACGGGATACCGTGTGGTGGGAGATCTGACCAACACGGACCGGATCATGAGCGATACCTTCTGGGTGGGCGTCTACCCGGGCATGACCGACGAGATGATCGATTATATGGCAGCGACAATCCGGGAAGCCATCGGAGAGTGACGGCTTTCGGGAGACAGGAGGAGACAGATGGAAGGATACGGGCTGGAAAAGGTTCATGAGGCGAATCTGAAGATCCTGGACGAGGTGGACCGGATCTGTAAGAAATACCGGATCCGCTACATGCTGGATGCGGGAACCCTGCTGGGGGCTGTGCGCCATAAGGGATTTATCCCCTGGGATGACGACGTGGACATTATTTTTACCAGGAGCCAGTACGAGGCGTTCATGAAGGTGGCGGCCAGAGAGCTGCCGGACACCATGGAGGTGATGGACTACCGGACTCTGCACGGGGGAAAGGGATTTTACGATTTCACCTCCCGGATTCTCTACCTTCCCAGCAAGAAGCATGAGAACGGGCCGGAGATGGAGTTTTACGGCGGAAAATTAAACCATCTCTGGGTGGATCTGTTCGTGCTGGACGAGCTGCCGGATAGCGGGTGGGCGGCCTCGGCGGTCCGCCTCTTTCAGACCCTGCTCTACGGCCTGGCCATGGGACACCGGTACCGCCTGGATTTTTCTAAATATCAGGGGAAGGAGCTGGCGGCGGTGAAATTTCTCTCCGCTGTGGGAAAATGTCTTCCCATGAAAGGGATCTTTGCCCTGCAGCGGCGCTTTTCCCTGCTGTTTGACAGCGGAAAGCACGGGAAGCTTTACGCCAGCAATTACCAGCCGGATTTTCTCTATGTGACCTGGGAAAAAGCCTGGGCGGAGAAAACCTCCCAGGTGGAATTTGAGGGGCGCTCCCTCATGGCCCCGGCGGATCCGGACGGAGTGCTGAGGATGCTGTATGGAGACTACATGAAACTGCCGCCAGAGGAGCAGAGAGTTCCCTCCCACTCCAGCATGGCGATCCAGATTTACAGGTGACGGCGATGAAGACAGTGACAGTGGTGGTGTCTGTCTACAATGAGGAGCAGGCCCTCCCCCAATTTTTTGAAGCAGTAAAAACAGTATTGGACCAGGCGGTCTGGGATTACGAGCTGCTGTTTGTCAACGACGGGAGCACGGACGGAAGCCTGGAGCTTTTAGAGCGGATGGCGGCGTCCGACGGCCGGGTGAAGCTGGTGTCCTTTTCCAGGAATTTCGGCCATGAGGCGGCCATGATCGCCGGGCTGGACTACAGCAGCGGGGATCTGGTGATCTGCATGGACGCGGACCTGCAGCATCCGCCGGAATGTATCCCCAGGATTCTGGCGGCGGCGGAGGAAGGCTGCGACGTGATCACCATGGTGCGCACCAGAAACCGGTCGGCAGGCTTTATCAAGGAGCTGGCTTCCGCCGGGTTTTACCGGCTGATCAACGCCCTGTCGGACGTGCAGTTTGAAGCCAACGCCTCCGACTTTTTTGCGGTGAGCCGCCGGGCGGTGGAAGTGCTGAAGGGCAGCTACCGGGAAAAGGTCCGCTTTCTCAGGGGCTACGTCCAGAACCTGGGATTTAAGCGGGCGAAGCTGGAGTATGAGGCCGGGGTCCGGGTGGCCGGGGAGAGCAAGTACAGCTTAAGGAAGCTGTTCTCCTTTGCGGTGAACACCATTCTCTGCTTTTCCAACCTGCCGCTGCGGCTGGGAATCTACGCCGGCATACTCACCGGCGGTCTGGGATTTCTGGTAATGCTCTACACCATCTGGACCTGGGTGCAGGTGGGCACCCCGGACGGGTATGCCACCATTGTGGTGCTGATCTGCTTTATGTTTGCGGTGCTGTTTCTCATTGTGGGAATCATGGGGGAGTACATCGCCATCCTGTTTGCGGAGATGAAGGACAGGCCCATATACATTGTGGAGAGGACAGAAAATATTAGCCAAAGACGGGCCACGTAATTTATTCCCCATTGGACAAAACAAGCAACAAATCGACCTTATTTGCCGTCTTTTTTTACTAAACTATAGTGGTAAAAGGAGATGAGAGCAATGAGGGTTTGCGAAGCCACAAGAGAACGCATCAGGGAACTGTGTGAAGAGAAAAGAATGACGGAATACATGCTGATCTACAAGGCGGGAATGCCGCCGTCCACGGTGAAGAGCATTATCAGCGGGAGAAGCAAGAATCCGGGCATTATCAATATAAAGCGGATTACAGAAGGATTGGGGATTTCATTGAGAGAGTTTTATGACTCGGAGATGTTTGAGGATCTGGAACAGGAAGATTAAATATATCTGATGCGTCAGGGGAAGCCGGAATTCGGTTGGAAGGAATTCCGGCTTCCCCTGTTTCTATTTCTGCTTTGCGGAGTTTGCAGTCTCCCTCAAGTAGGCGGACGCGTCTTTAAAGAAGCTGGCGATGATCAGCACGATCACAAAGCCGATGGGAAATGCGGCGATGATGGAGACGGTCTGCAGGTTGGCCATGGAGTTCTCGGAGAAGATCAGGGCGATGGGCAGAAGCATTAAAAACAGGGACCAGAACAGCTTCAGCCGGCGGTCCGGTTCTTCGTCCGCGTCCAGATTCTTGTAGGAGTAGGCGGAGGCCACCACCGCCAGGGCGTCGAAGGACGTGGCGTAAAAGGTGATCATGGTCAGCGCCAGGAGTATCAGCCCCAGGGCCGGAAGGGGCAGGGTTTCCATAATGGCCAGGATAGCCTGGTACAGATCGCCGGCGGCGTTGTAGATGGCCAGCACGTCCAGCTTTCCCTTCATCTGCAGAGCCAGGCCGTAATTTCCCAGGACGATGAAGGAGGTAAAGGTGCCCGCCAGCCCCCATAAGTATCCGCCCAGCACTGTCTGGCGGATGGTGCGGCCCTTGCTGATGGAGCCGATGAAGAAGGGGGAGGCCACGCACCACACCATCCAGTAGGCCCAGTAGAAGATGGTCCAGTTCTGGGGGAAGGAGGAGGTGCGCAGGGCGTCGGTCCAGGTGGCCATGGTCAGAAAATTCTGGGTTAAGCTTCCCAGGGCGGAGAGGCCGGTCTCCACCGTGTACTTCGCTTCGCCTCCGCCGATGAATACGTAGAGGAGCAGGGCGAAAAACAGGTAGATGCAGGAGGCCGCCAGGCGGATGATCCCGTTCATGCCGAAGTATACGGCGCAGGTGTAGGTAACGCAGGTGATGAGCAGGATCCCCACGGTGAGCAGATTGCTCTGGGGAATGTGCAGCACATGGCTGATGGCCAGGGACAGCAGGGGGGTGGCCAGGGCAAAGGTGGTGGCGGTTCCCGCCAGCAGGGCAAAGAGGGCCAGCAGGTCAATGAGCTTGCCGGGAAGCCGGTCCGTGTATCTGCCCAGAAGGGGCCGGCAGGCCTCAGAGTACTTCTGCTTATTTCTCCGGCGTACATGGAGCATAAATCCGAAAGCCACCGCCAGGGTCATGTAAAAACTCCAGGGAATGGGGCCCCAGTGAAACAGGGGATAGACAGACGCCCAGTCCTGCATGCCGCCCAGGTCGGCGATGTGGGGTTCTGAGGCGTACAGCATCCATTCGCAGAGGGAGTAAAACAGGATGTCGGCCGCCAGTCCGGCGGTGAACATCATGGATCCCCATTTGAAATTGGAATACTGAGGCTTGTCCAGGTTCCCCAGACGGATGGAACCGAATTTGGAAAAGGCGATGTAGAGGGAGCAGATGAACACTCCCAGGCCGATCACCAGGTAGTAGGTCCCGAAGGTATCCCCCAGAAAGAACCGGATGGATGCCAGCATATTGGAAGAAGTCTCCGGAAAGAACAGAAATAACACACACAGCAGGACCACACAGATAAAGGGAATCAGCGTGATCGGATAATCCAGACGTTTCGACAGCATAACAGCCTCCTGATTGTTCAAAAATATTAAAAAATGATTTATATTGAACATATTATCATTGCCCCATGGAAAAATCAAGGGGGAAAATGTGAAGATTTTCTGACTTTTTTTAAAAACCCCTATAAAAAAACGAAGACATCCGATATAATAGCGAAAGCAGAAAAAAGGAGGAACAGACAGATGAAGAAAATACTGATTGCCATTGGATGCGCGCTCCTGCTCAGCGGCTGTACAGAGAGCAATATCGTAGATCCGCAGAATGGTTCTGCAGTTCCGGAGACCGGAATCGTGGAGGGAATTCAGATCGACTGGGGACAGGTACAGGATGAGCTGGATGAGGAATTCGTGGGATCTGACGATTATCCCTACGGAGAAAATATAGATTTTTATGTGGAGGACGGCAACGCCTACATGATGATAACCGTACAGGACGGAGTCACCAAGGAGGAGGCGGCCAGCTACGCCACAGCCATTATCAAGGTGTTAAACGACAGCGTGGCAACCCAGGATTTTTCCTATAAGAATGACGGAACCAGCATGTACGGAAAATTCTCCCAGGAGAATGTGGTGTGGATCTACGTGATGCCGGAGAGCACGGTGGATGATGAGAGCACCTGGCTGGTGGACGACGCCATCGTTCCCGGACAGGAGCGGCCGGTGGAGCCCAACTACACCAGCGCCGAGTGGGAGACCGCCGTGCAGAACGAGGACGGAACCTACCAGGCCATCAGCTCCGGAAACGGGGAGACGGCTGCCCAGTCTGCGGCTGCCCAGGAGTAAGCGGATATGCGGGGGCGGAGAATTTACGCAGCCATTCTGGCGGCCATGGGCCTGCTGCTGCTCACCGGGGTAAAGAGCGGCGGTTCCTATGACCTGCCGGATGGGCTGGAGATGAAAAAAAGCGGATTTGAACTGATGTCCCTGCCGGAGGGCCCCTCGGCGGCCCTTCCCCTTCAGGCGCTAAACGGCGTTCAGCCGCCGGCGGCGATGGAGACTGGGGGGACTGACGCGGGAGAGAGCGCCGGTCAGACGGAGAACGCCGCAGGAGGAAACGCCGCCTCGGCGGATTCCGGCAGCGGTGTTTCCCAGGCTGCGCAGACGCCGGCGGAGGAGAAATACCTGGGAGGCGCCAGGCTTATGCTGCTGGCCAACCAGAGCGCCAGTCAGATGCTCTCCTGCGTGATCCAGACGAAAGACGGAAGCGTGATCGTGGTGGACGGGGGCACCCCGGAGGATGCGCCCCATCTCATTGAGACCGTGCAGTCTCTGGGCGGCCGGGTAAACGCCTGGCTGGTTACCCACCTGCACAACGACCATGTGGGAGCGCTCACCACCATTCTGAATATGGAGGAGTGCCCTCTGGAGATCGACGGGATCTACTATTCCGTGGCGTCCCAGGAGTGGTATGACGAGAACGACCCCACCAGGGCCCAGACGGCGGCGGCTTTTATGTCCGCCATCGGGAAGGTGCCGGCGGAAAAACTGCACAGCGATATCCAGAAAGGAACCCAGATACAGGTGGGAGATGCGTCCGTCATGGTGATGAACCGGCGCTACCTCCTCTCCGTGGACAGCGGAAACAACGCTTCCGTGGCCTATATGGTCACGGTAAACGGCAGGAAGATCCTGTTCCTGGGAGACCTGGGATTAAACGGAGGGGATCTGCTGCTTCAGGAGTGGAGCGGAGCGGATATCACCTGCGACATCGTCCAGATGGCCCATCACGGTCAGAACGGGGTGGGAGAGAATTTCTACCAGGTGGTGAGGCCGAAGATCTGTCTGTGGCCCGCTCCCCAGTGGCTGTGGGACAATGACAACGGCGGCGGCCCGGGCAGCGGTCCCTGGAGAACGCTGGAGACCAGGAGCTGGATGGAGAAGCTGGGCGTGACTCAGAACTACTGCATCAAGGACGGGGATCAGATCATAGAATAAAAAGAAATGGGGAGAGCCGGAAGGCTCTCCCAGTCAGGAAAGGACAGGCCGGCGGCCTGTCCTTTTTCAGATATCTTTAATCGATCACATCCAGTCCGCTGTGGTAGGAGTGGTTTCCCAGCTCTTTTAACAGCAGGTGGAAATCCTGTTCCTCCAGAGGCACCTTGGAGGTGAGGCATTTGTTCAGCAGGTAGTAGACCAGACTGCACTTGGACAGGGACTGGTGGAACAGTTCCGGGAAGGTGGCGTTGGAAGCCAGGGATTTGTCCCAGGGGTTGCACCAGATCTCCCGGTCCAGATTCAGGCACTTTCTCGGGTTGGACACCTCATCGGTCACCAGCTTGGTGGAAGCGATGGGATTTTTCAGGAAAATGGATTCCACAAACTGAATGCTGTTCTTTTTCCTGCCGGATTTGTCTGCCAGGGTGCGGCAGCCGAAGCGGATGGCCAGGATGGAGCGGTGCACCATGCGGGGCGTCACCTGGAAATTGTTCCGGTAGGTGATGGGATAATAGGTCTCATTGATGCAGGAGGACAGAAAACGGGAGATAAACTGGGTCTCCTGGGCGTTCAGGCAGATGGTGGCCGCCTGGTTGAACTGGGACGGCTTCTTTTTCTTATACTTCTGAAGGAGAAGGGCGTCGATGTCGTTTTCCAGGGAGGCGTGCTGCCCGTGGTGATGGGTGGACGGATTGCTGATGTCATATCCGATTCTGCCGTACACATAGGGATGGCAGATGGAGTCCCCCACGTAGTGGCAGAGAAAGCCGGCCAGGTAGGAGATGCCCTGCTCCCGCTGCTGTCTGGACTTCAAATCTCCCAGGTGAGTCAGATAACAGCGGAAAAAGTCGTTCACATGGTGCTCGTGCATGTAAGCGCCCACGTTCCGGTAATCCCGGTGGCGCAGAATGGGGATATTATAGAAAAAGATATCCGGTCCCTGAAGCCCCAGCTGGTAAAGCCAGCGGTATTTTGCGATAATATGCTTCAGCGGCTGATACCCCATATCATTGTAAGCTTTCATACCCATTATGTAATGAGTGGTAAAACCAGGCATAGAAATCCCTCGTTTCTGAAAAAGTATTCTTATGTGAATAAGTATAGCACAACCGTTCATAAAATGCGATAGAAAAGCGATGGAAAGAAGTGAGCGGATGATACACAGACTGCAGGAGCTGGTCTGGGGACCGTGGATGCTGGCGGCCCTTCTGGGCATGGGAATCTATTTTACTGCGGCTGGCAGATGTTTCCAGCTGCGGAAATTTTCCCTGTGGTGGGGAGAGACGGGAGGCAGTCTGTGGCGGGGAGAGCAGGAAAAGTCCGGCGGAGGGATCACCTCCTTTCAGACCGCCTGTACAGCTCTGGCGGCCACCATCGGGACGGGCAACATTGTGGGGGTGGCCACCGCCCTGACGGCGGGCGGCCCCGGCGCCATCTTCTGGATGTGGATCTCGGCGCTCATCGGCATGATGACCGCCTACGGGGAGGCCTATCTGGGGGTCCGCTACCGGCGGCGGGAGGGAAATATGTGGATCAGCGGCCCCATGGTGTACCTGGAGGACCGGCTGAAGCTTCCGGGAATGGGGTTGGTCTATGCCTTTTTCTGCATGATGTCCTCCCTGGGCATGGGCAGCATGGTCCAGGCAAATTCCGTGGCGGAGACAGCGGCTTACAGCTTTTCGGTTCCGCCGGCGGTCACGGCTGCGGCGGTGACTGTCCTCACCGGGCTGGTGATCGCCGGGGGCACGAAAAGAATCGCCGCGGTCTCCGGAAAGCTCATGCCCGCCGCATCCGGGATCTATATTCTCTTTTCCCTGGCGGTGATCCTCTCCTGGTACGACCGTCTGCCCGGAGTATTCGCCGCCATTTTAAAGTCGGCTTTTGAGCCGGCCGCGGCGGCGGGGGGAGCGGCGGGTTACCTGGTGAGCCGGAGTCTGCGGTACGGAGTGTCCCGGGGGGTGTTCTCCAACGAAGCCGGTCTGGGAACGCTGGCCATCCTTCACGGGGCGGCCGACGGCGGGGACGCCCAAAAACAGGGAATGTGGGCCATGTTTGAGGTGTTTTTCGACACCATTGTCATCTGCAGCCTCACTGCCCTGGTGATCCTTCTGGCTGCGGGGGGAGGGCAGGCGCCCGGAGTGGACGGGGCGGCCCTCACGGCCTACAGTTTCTCCGCCAGGCTGGGGAAGGCGGGGGAGTATCTGGTGTCGGCGTCCATGATCGTATTTGCCTTTGCCACCCTCACCGCCTGGTTTTATATGGGGAGACAGGCGTTTTCCTATCTGATTCTGAAGACCGGGCTGCCGGTGAGGGCGGGAAACCGGCTCTACATGCTGTTTTACCTGAACGCGATCTTTCTGGGATGCCTGGCAAAGCTGGACACGGTGTGGCAGCTCTCCGATATCTGGAACGGCCTGATGGCCCTGCCAAACCTCCTGGCTCTGTTCCTTCTGCGCCAGGAGGTGGCGAAAAACATTCCTTGACAGGCGGCGTTTTTTTCAGTATACTTTTGATTTGATAAAAGGGAGTAGCTTCCATTGAGAAATGTTGTGTATGGCCGTCATCACAGTTAGGTTTAACTCGGCGTACATATAATAAGCGAGACTTTGATCGCGCTATTAAAGTGCGTAAAGAGCCTCGTTTTTTCATTTTAGAGGAATGTCTTACTGCATGAGAGGAAGGAAAATATGGCAACGGTTTATCTTTGGCTGATTGTGGGCTTTGCGCTGCTGGTCAGAGGTGCGGATTATTTTGTGGAGGGCAGCTCGTCGGCGGCAAAGCTTCTGCGGGTGCCCGGAGTGATCATCGGGATGACGGTGGTGGCCTTCGGCACCAGCGCGCCGGAGCTGGCGGTGAGCGTCACCGCGTCCCTGACCAGCAACAACGGGATTGCCCTGGGCAACGTGATCGGTTCCAATATGTTCAACCTGCTGATGGTCATCGGCCTGAGCTGCATGGTGGCGGAGATGCCGGCGGACCGGAAGGTTATGAACGGGGATTTCTTCTATTCCATTGCGGTGTCGGTGATCGCCCTGGCCCTCGTCGCCTTTGACCGGAAGATCGGCCGGGTGGACGGGGTGATTCTCCTTGCTCTGTTCGGATATTTCCTCTACCGGATCTTCCGGTCGGCGGCTGAGGAGAGAAGGACGGCGGAGCCGGCAAAACGGGAGCTTTCAGTTTTTCTGAGCACTGTGTACATCATCGGCGGACTGGTGGCGGTGGTGGCGGGGAGCAGTCTGGTAGTGAGCAGCGCCAGCGCCATCGCGGAGGCCTTCGGCCTCAGTGAAAACCTTATCGGTCTGACGGTGGTGGCCCTGGGAACTTCCCTGCCGGAGCTGGTCACCAGCATGGTGGCGGCCAGAAAAGGGGAAAACGGTCTGGCTCTGGGCAACGTGATCGGCTCCAATATTTTCAACATTCTGCTGATTCTGGGGATTTCCGGCCTGCTGAGCCCGGTTCCGGTGACTGTATCCACGGTCTATGATCTGATCTGTCTGATTCTGGTCAGCTGTCTGTGCTGGGCGATGGGAAGGCGGAAGATGCGGTATACCAGGATTCACGGAGTGATCCTGGTGGCCCTGTACGCCGTGTACATGATCTACATAGGGCTGCGGATGTGAGGGGCAGGATCCGCTTAGGCGGAGACTGCCGGGAAAGGAACATAACAGATAGACGAAGAAATCCGGGAGGCCCGCGCCGCCCGGATTCATATTATAAAAAAGGGAGGAGAGCTGATAAAAATCAGCCCAAGTATTATGAAAAAAATCTTGTAATTCATAGCAGCTCTCGCTGTCTATGGTTGTAGTATAGCCGGGAATCATGAAGAAAAAATGTTGATTGTGTAAATGGTTTTTTAAAATATTTTGAACAAAATATGAACGAAAGCAATTTTCAGTTGTACCGCCCTGGAGGAAATGTTATACTTGACGGAAAGAAGCGCCTCCGGGTCCGGAGGTGTGGGAAAGGAAGGAAGAAATCATTATGGCAAATCCTATTGTGACCATTGAGATGGAAAACGGAGATGTGATAAAGGCGGAGCTGTACCCGGATATTGCTCCCAACACGGTGAACAATTTTATCAGTCTGATTAAGAAGGGCTATTACGACGGGCTGACCTTTCACCGGGTCATCCGGAACTTTATGATCCAGGGCGGCTGCCCGGAGGGAACGGGAATGGGCGGTCCCGGTTACGCCATCAAAGGCGAGTTCTCCCAGAACGGCTTCCGCAATCCGCTGAAGCACACGGCGGGAGTTCTGTCCATGGCGAGAGCTATGAATCCGGACAGCGCCGGCTCCCAGTTCTTCATTATGCACAAGGACGCTCCCCATCTGGACGGCTCCTACGCCGCCTTCGGCAAGGTGACGGAGGGCATGGACGGGGTGAACCGGATCGCCGAGTGCAGAACGGACTACAGCGACCGTCCCATGAAAGAGCAGAAGATCAAAAAGATGACGGTGGAGACCTTCGGCGTGGACTATCCGGAACCCAAGAAGGTGTGAGGAATAGGATATGAGGGAAGAACGGATGATCGTGGTGGACGGCATCAGCCGCACAGTCGTGATTTCCGATGAGAGGGAGGCTCTTCTGGCCGCGGATGCGGCCGGGAGGGCCTCTGTCGCTGTGTGGAACGGGGACCGGGAAGAATTTCTCCCCTCCGCCTTCGCGGTGGAGGACCCGGCGGACGCGGACGGGGAGTTTCTGGAGCGGGTGGTGAGGAGAAAACTGGGCCTTCCCTGGACGATCCGGGAGACCGGAAGGCTGCTGATCCGGGAGTTTGCGGAGGAAGACAGTGAACAGGTGCCCCGGGAGGAATGCCTGGGACCGGGAGATGAAGTGTTTGCGGACCGGGAAAAGCTGAGAGCCTACATCCGCTGCCAGTACGGGATCAGCCAGTACGGCATCTGGGCGGCGGTGGAGAAGGAGAGCGGCCGCCTGGTGGGGAAAATCGGATTCGCTCCGCCGGAGGACGGCCGGGAAGGACTGGAGCTGGGATACCACATCTTCCGGCCCTGGAGAAGGATGGGATACGGACTGGAGGGCTGTCAGGCGGCCCTGGCCTGGGAGGAGAAAGAGCTGGCTCTGCCGGTGTACGTCAGGATCCGAAAGGACAACCTGGCCTCTCTGCGGCTGGCAGAAAAGCTGGGTTTTTCCGGAAAAATGGAAGAAAATGGTTATTTTTATCTGTTTTGGCCGCCAAAAGAGGCGAAGATAGAAAAATAATTGCCGGAAATTGAAAAAATCGGCGGGAAACGCTTGTGCTTTTCCTTTCTATGGGATATAATATATTGTATACAAAATAATGTATAAATACAATCAGGTGGTGTGCCTATGATAACGCGCATGAGACTGAAGGCCCGCGGAAAGATCAATCTGGGGCTGGATGTGATTCGAAAACGGGAAGACGGGTATCATGAGGTGAAGATGGTGATGCAGACGGTGGGTCTTTACGACAGCATCGACCTGCGGACGTCCGACCGGGAAGGAATCCGGGTGGAGACCAATCTTTATTATCTGCCCAACGATCAGAATAATCTGGTGTGGAAAGCGGCCGAGATGCTGAGGCAGGAATTTGACCTGCCCGGCGGCCTGGATATCCGTCTGAAGAAGATGATCCCGGTGGCCGCAGGCATGGCCGGCGGCAGCAGCGACGCGGCGGCGGTGCTGTTTGGAGTCAATCGGATGTACGGGCTGGGGCTGTCCTTAGACCAGTTGAAGGAGCGGGGAGTGAAGATCGGGGCGGACGTGCCCTACTGTCTGATGAGAGGGACCGCTCTCTCCGAGGGCATCGGCGAGATTCTGACGCCCCTGCCGCCGGTGCCCCAGTGCTGGGTGCTGCTGGCAAAGCCGGGCATCAGCGTGTCCACGAAGTGGGTGTATGCCAATCTTCACGCCAACGAGCTGCGGCCGGAGGACCACCCGGATATCGACGGTCTGGTGGAAGCCATACGCCGGGGGGATTTGAAGGCCATGGCCGGAAAATTCGGAAATGTTCTGGAGCTGGTGACAGAGAAGCGGTATCCGGTGATCGGAGAGATCAAGAGCGTTATGAAGCGGTATGGGGCGTTAAACGCCATGATGAGCGGCAGCGGTCCCACAGTTTTCGGCCTGTTTGAGGATGTCAGGGCGGCAAAGAAGGCCTACTGGGCACTGAAAAACGGCCGGCTTTCCGGCAGGATCAAGCAGGTTTATCTCACCAATTTTTTCAATAACAGGGAGGTTTCCAATGGACTATAATTTAAAGGTTACGATGAATGAATATCTGCCTCTGCGGGATGTGGTATTCAACACCCTGCGGCAGGCAATTTTAAAGGGAGAGCTGGAGCCGGGCGAGAGGCTTATGGAGATCCAGCTGGCGGAGCGCCTGGGCGTGAGCAGAACCCCCATTCGCGAGGCCATTCGGAAACTGGAACTGGAAGGACTGGTGCTCATGATCCCGAGAAAAGGGGCGGAGGTGGCAAAAATATCTGCCAGAAGCCTGCGGGACGTGCTGGAGGTGCGCCGGGCCTTAGAGGAGCTGGCCATTGAGCTGGCCTGCCAGAGAATGTCGGAGGAGGACATTGACAATCTCCAGAAGGCTCAGGACGATTTTAAGGCGGCCATTTCCGAGGGAGACGCCATGAAGATCGCGGAGACGGACGAGCACTATCACGATGTGATCTACGAGGGCACCCAGAACGCGAAGCTGATCCAGATGTTGAACAACCTGAGGGAGCAGATGTACCGCTACCGCCTGGAATATATTAAGGATGAGGATAAGAGGAAGATTCTGATCCTGGAACACGAGCGGATTCTGAAGGCCGTCCGGGAGCGGAAGGTGGCGGATGCCAAGGAGGCCATGAGGGAGCATATTGACAATCAGGAGATCACCGTGGCGAAAAATATCACGGAGAAGGAGAACGGATGACGTTTAAGGAGAGATACCTGGCGGGGGAGATTCCTTTTGAGGAGATTGATCGCTACATTGAGGAGTGGAATGAGAGCGACGACGAACGGCGTCTGGCAGAGTACCTGGGGCTGAACGCGGACGAGGAGGACGTCTGGGTGGACGAAAGCGATGAGGCCCTTCAGGAGCTGCTGGACAGCCAGAAGGCCTGATCCGGGCGCAGCGCCGGGGGACCGGCATGGACGGGAGAAAGAGACGGCAGAGGCGGGAGACCGCTGGCGGCCGTCTCTTTCTGCGTTTTAATAAAAGTCAAACAGAACTCCCACAAAATCTTAACCATAAGAGGATAGGCTTCTGAATATAAAAAAGTGTAAAAGATGAAGAAGGTGAATTGACATAGTGACAGGTTGTCATTATAATAAGTGACAGGTTGTCACCCGAATGCTGTATACAGGATTTACAAATTCCTGTAACGCGGCGGCAGGACCGAATATACAGATAGAAAGCGGGGAGAGAAAATGCCTACCGAACGGTTTCTCAGGCTTCCGGATGAGAAAAAGACGGCAATCCTCAGAGCGGCTGTGGATGAGTTTTCCAGAGTGCCCTTCGATAAGGTGTCCATCAACCAGATCATAAAAAATGCAGAAATTTCCAGAGGCAGTTTTTACACGTATTTTGAAGATAAAATGGATGTGCTTCGTTATATATTTCAGGATACGAAACGGCAGTATCAGGATTTCTGCAGAGAAACTCTGGTGGACAGCGGAGGGGATTTCTGGAAGATGGTGGAGGAGCTGTTCCACCAGGTGCTCTACAGGGATTACAGCGGCCGGCTGGCCAGACTTTTTCAGAATGTTCTTACCTATGCGGAAGCGGAAAAGTTTGTGAAAATACTCCGGGAAAGCGGCGGAGACGGCAAGAAGATGGATGAGTGGATGTATGAGCAGGTGGATAAAAGCCAGCTGCGGATTGAAAGCCTGGAAGAGTTCCGGGTGCTCATTGAAATGTGTATGCTTGCCATTCTCATGGCCTTTGCCCAAAGGTATAAAGATAAGGAATCAATCGAATCGGTAGAGTGGTCATTTTTCAGAAAGATGGATTTTTTAAAAAATGGAGTATTAAAGCACAAAGAAAGTTAAACAGGAGGACATTATGAAGAAGAGTGCAAAAATCATAACCGGAATTGTTGTAGTGGGGGTACTGGCACTGCTGATTGTACCCCGGTTTTTAAAGCCGGCAGAGACGGCGGATCCCGCCCAGCCCCCGGTGGTGCAGGCGGAGGCACCTCAGACGGGAAGCATCACCCTTTACCGGGAGCTGACAGGTACGATTCAGCCTTCCGATATGGTGTCGGTGATCCCGAAGCTGGCAGGGGAGGTGACGGAGGTCTATGTGAAGACCGGCGACCATGTGCAGGAAGGCCAGGCGCTGTTAAAAATTGACAACCGTCAGCTGGACAGCGCCAGAATTTCCATGGAGACGGCTCAGGTGGCCTTAAATGACGCCCAGACCAACCTTGCCAGGATGCAGGCCCTTTACGCCAGCGGAGATATCTCTGCCCAGACCTACGAGCAGACTGCTTCCGCGGCCCAGCAGGCTCAGCTGCAGTACGACGCGGCGAAGTTAAACTATGACACCCAGGCGGAGTACACCACCATCACGGCACCTATCGCGGGAGTGATTGAGAGCTTCAGCCCGGAGGTCCACGACATGATCTCCCAGACGGCTCCCGTATGCGTGATCTCCGGCGGTGAGGGAATGATGGTGAATTTCGCCGTTCCCGAGAAGATCGCCTCCGGACTGGCGGCTGGAGATCTCCTGAAAGTGGAGAAGGGGGACAATGAGTACGACGGTACCATCACTGAGGTGAGCACCATGGTGGACGCCGCCACGGGCCTGTTCAATGTGAAAGGCACCCTGCCGGGAGCCCAGGATCTGGCCACTGGAACGACGGTGAAACTGTCAGTGGTGTCTGACAGGGCGGACAATGTGATGACCCTCCCCGTAGATACGATTTATTACGAGGGAGGCGACTCCTACGTTTATACATATGAAGACGGTACGATCCACAAAGTGCCCGTAGAGGTGGGAATTTATGATTCGGAGAAGGCGCAGATCCTTTCCGGTATTGACGCCGGCACACTGGTCCTGACGACCTGGAACTCGGAGCTGTACGACGGAGCCCCGGCCACCCTGGAAAGCGAAGCCGCAGCCGGGGAAACCCAGACTCAGCAGACAGAAGAGACATCAGCAGACGAGCAGTAAGGAGGACTGGATAATATGGGTTTGACAAAAGCAGTATTAAAACGGCCCGTTACAACGGTGCTGGTGATTCTTTGTCTGATTGTATTCGGACTGATGTCGGTGTTCTCCTCTAAAATGGAGTTGATGCCGGCCATGGATATGCCCATGATGGTAATTGCCGCTGTATATCCCGGAGCCAGCCCGGATGATGTGACGGAACTGGTGACAAAGCCCATTGAGGACGCGGTGGGAACCTTGAGCGGAATTGACGGCGTGACCTCCTATTCCGCAGAAAATATGTCCATGGTGCTGCTGGAGTATGAGTACGGCACAGATATGGATCAGTCCTATGACGATCTGAAAAAACAGATGGATAATCTGGACCTGCCGGACGACGTGGACACTCCCAGCATTATTTCTTTCAACATCAACGATACGGCCAGCATGATGCTGTCCGTCAACAACAGCGAGACCAACAATCTTTACAACTATGTCAACGACGAGCTGGTGCCGGAACTGGAGAGACTTTCTTCTGTGGCTAACATTGAGACCAGCGGCGGACAGGAACAGTACATTCAGGTGGAGATCATACCGGAGAAGCTGAATCAGTACCACCTCTCCATGAACTCCCTGGTGACGGCTCTGGCCAGCTCCAGTTTGTCCTACCCGGCCGGGTCCACAGAGGTGGGCAATCAGAGCCTGTCTGTGACCACCGGTATGGAATTTGATACGGTGGACAGCTTAAAATCCATTCCCGTCACGGTGGGAAGCGGCGATGTGATCTATCTGGAGGATGTGGCCAATGTGGGATACGCCCTGGACGACGCCACAGCCATCGGCCGGTACAACGGCCAGGATACCATGACCATCTCCCTGCAGAAGCAGCAGGACTCCAGCGCCATGGAGATGGCGGGCGATGTAAACCGGACGGTCAGCCAGCTGGTGGCCAATACCCCCGGACTGGAAGTGACCACGATCTATGACGCCAGCGACAACATTCAGTCCTCCCTGTCATCCGTATACCAGACCATGATCATGGCAGTTATTATCTCCATGGTGATCATTCTGCTGTTCTTCGGAGAGATCAAGGCGTCTCTGATCGTAGGTACGTCCATCCCCATCTCTATTTTGTCGGCTCTGATCCTGATGAGCCTGATGGGCTTCTCCCTGAACGTAATCACCCTGGGAAGCCTGGTGCTGGGCGTAGGAATGATGGTGGATAACTCCATCGTAGTACTGGAGAGCTGCTTCAGGGCCACGGACAAAGTGGGACTGAAAGAATACTATAAGGCGGCCCTGGACGGAACCGGCGTGGTGATCAACTCCATCATCGGCTCCACCGCCACCACCTGCGTGGTGTTCCTGCCCCTGGCATTCCTGGACGGACTTTCCGGACAGATGTTTAAACCTCTGGGCTTCACCATCGTGTTCTGTATGGTGGCATCCCTGGTGTCCGCTATGACGGTGGTGCCCCTGTGCTATATGTTCTACCGTCCGAAGGAGAAGGAGACGGCTCCCCTTTCCGGATGGGTGCACTGGCTGCAGAACGGCTACCGCAAAATCATGGAAAAACTTCTTCCCAGGAAGAAAACCGTTATGTTTACCACCATCGGCCTGCTGGCTCTCTCCATTCTGGCTGCGACGCAGCTGCGGTTTGAGCTGATTCCCGAGGTGGATGAGGGACAGATCGCTGTAACCGTGGATATGCGGCCGGGACTTACCCTGGACCGGGCGGACGCCATTCTCCGGGAGGTGGAGGCGTATATCACCCAGGATCCGGATCTGGATTCCTACAGCCTTTCCTACGGCGGATCCGGCATGACCAGCTTAACCGGCGGATCCGGCGCTTCCATCACCGCTTACCTGAAGGATGATCGTTCCAGAGAGACCGACGACATCGCCAGAGAGTGGAACCGCCATCTGGCCACCTTTGCGGACTGCAACGCGTCGGCGGAGGTGTCGTCCACCATGAGTATGATGACCACCAGCAACGATTCCGTGGACTTCATCCTGGAGAGCACGGATTACGATGAGCTGAAAGAGGCGTCCAACCGGATCGTGGAGCAGATGCAGGACCGGACGGATGTGACGGATGTACATTCCACTCTGGAAAACTCCGCGCCTCTGGTAAAGATCAACGTGGATCCCATTAAGGCCACGGCGGAAGGCCTGTCTCCGGCTCAGATCGGAGCCACGGTCAACAACATGCTCTCCGGCGTGGAGGCCACCACTCTCGAAGTGGACGGCGAGGACGTGAGCGTTATGGTGGAGTACCCGAAGGACGAGTACAAGACCATCGATCAGGTGCAGGGAATTGTGCTCACCAATGCCATGGGCCAGAGCGTGGCTCTGACCGATGTGGCGGATGTTGTGTTTGAGGACAGCCCCCAGAGTATTGTCCGTTCGGATAAACAGTATCAGGTGACCATTTCCGCGGACTACACCGATCAGGCCAATTCCAACCGGACCGCTGCCAGACAGGCGCTGGCCACCGAGGTGGTAAACCCCAACATGACAGTCAACATCCACACAGCTGCCAACGCGGTGGATGAAATGATGGTGGAAGAGTTTACTGCTCTGATTCAGGCCATCGCCATCGCCGTGTTCCTGGTGTTCGTGGTTATGGCGGCTCAGTTTGAGTCCTATAAGTTCTCCTTCATGGTTATGACCACCATCCCCTTCTCCCTGATCGGAGCCTTCGGATTCCTGTGGATCGCGGACGCCAGCATCAGTATGCCGTCCCTGCTGGGATTCCTGATGCTTGCCGGAACCGTTGTAAACAACGGAATCCTTTATGTGGATACGGTGAACCAGTACAGAAGAGAGATGGATATGAAGACGGCCCTGATTGAGGCAGGAGCCACCAGACTTCGCCCCATCCTGATGACCACACTGACGACGGTAATCTCCATGGTGCCCATGTGTCTGGCCTATGGAGACAGCGGAGAGATGATGCAGGGTCTGGCCCTGGTAAACGTGGGCGGACTGACTGCTTCCACCATTCTGTCCCTGCTGATGCTGCCGGTTTACTACACGCTGATGAACCGTCAGAAAAAGCAGGTGGTCTGGAATGACGATTAATACGAGGAGGAAATAGAATGAAAATGAGACGTGCCGGACTGGGCTTTTTGTCCGCCTCCCTGGCGGCGGCCCTGGCGGCTGGCGCGCCGGCCACTGTGCTGGCGGCCAGTCCTGAGTTTGCCAGGACAGCGGAAGAATGGGCTGCCCTGCGGGACAACACTCTGGAATACGAAGAGATTCCCGATCTGATCCACGAGTACAACTCCACGGTTCAGAACAATATGGTTTCCTATGATGATTACCGGGGAAAGGACGCCAATGAGATCGCCGACGACTACCGGGAGGCAGCCCAGACGCTCTATGACAGCATTGAGTGGCCTTCCGAGGATGACAGCGGATATGCCATGCTGTACTCCGCGGCGGAGACTGCTCAGGCCCAGGCCCGGCAGATGGAAAAAATGGCCGATGACAATGTGTCTGACGGCATGATTATCAAGTGGCAGTACGACCAGGTGGAGGCGTCCTTATCCAGCACCGCCCAGAACCTGATGAATCAGTACTACCAGCTCCAGGAGAACTTAAAGACGGCCCAGTCGGGAAAAGAGCTGGCGGAGGCCTCTCTCCAGGCTGTGCAGACCCAGGCCAGCCTGGGAATGGCCACAAACAACGACGTGCTCACCGCCCAGGAGGCGGTGAAGACGGCGGAGGCGGGGATCATCTCCATCCAGAGCAGCATCCAGTCTGTGAAGCAGAACCTTCAGGTGATGACCGGATGGGCCTACAATTCCCAGCCGGAGATTGCTCCCATGCCCCAGGTGGATGTGACCAGGATCGATTCCATGAATCCGGAGACGGATCTGGAGAAGGCTCTGGAGACGAACTACACCCTGATGATCGACAAGCGCACTTTAGAGAATACGGATGACGCGGCCAATCAGCAGATCGCAAGGCAGACCATCGCCAATGACGAGCAGAAGATCGCCTCCGGTCTGACAGATCTCTACAACCAGGTTCTCCAGGCCAGAGATTCCTATAATCAGGCCCAGTCCGCCCTGGCTCTGGAGGAGCAGAACATGGCAGCCACCCAGACCCGGTATGATCTGGGCATGGTCAGCCGCCTGGAGTACCTTCAGGCTCAGAACACCTACGTTCAGAGCCAGGCAGATTTCCGCATTCAGGAGCTGTCTCTTCAGGCGGCCATGGATGCCTATGACTGGGCTCTGAAGGGCAGCCTGACCCTGAGCTAGGAAGGGGGATTTGTGATGAAAAGAACGCAGTTTTCTCTCTGCTGCCTGGGAGTAGCCGCAGTGATGGCGGTTTCTTCCCCGGCGGCAGCCATGGCCGCCTCTCTGTCGGATTATGACGAGGCCACCCAGGAAAAGCTTCTGGACGACACTCTGGAGTACAATGAGATCCGTGCCCTGGTATCTCTGTTCAATCCCAGCATGCAGCAGGCCCAGATCACCATGGACGATTCCCTCTCGGTGTACCGCAACGGAATGACGGAATACAAGGACCGGGCGGCAGAGCTGCGCCGGGAGGCGGACAAGGCGGAGGATGACGGAGATCTGCAGGCCTACGCCACCTATGAGATGAACGCCCAGATCATGAATGCGCTGGCCAACCAGTACAAGGATGTGGTGGAGCAGTCGGAGCGGATGTCCACCCAGAGAAGTATTGTCTCAGCGGAGGATATGCTCACCAGAGCGGTTCAGCAGATGGTGCAGGGCTACGCCCAACTGGACTTGGGGTGCCAGGTGGCGGAAAAAGGGGTGGAGCTGGCTCAGGCGGCCTATGACTCCGCCCTCACCCAGCAGAGCCTGGGCATGGCCACGGATGCGGATGTGAAATCCGCGGCCAACAGTCTGGCATCGGCTCAGGCGGGTCTGAAGTCCGCCCAGGTCAGCCGCGCCAGCTTAAAGAGCAGCATCTGTCTGATGACCGGCTGGGACTACGACGCGGATATTACCATCGGGGATGTGCCGGAGCCGGATCTGGAAGCCATTGATTCTGTGGACGTGGCTTCTGACACGGAGCGGGCGGTGAACAACAACTACGACCTGGTTTCCCTCCGTCATGAGAGCCGTGCCACCAGCACGGTCAAGCAGAATGTGAGAGATCGGAACCTGCAGGATACGGAAGCTTCCGTCCGCATTGCCATGGAGAGCCTCTATGAGACCCTGCAGCAGCAGAGGACGTCCTGGGACGGGGCGGACGCTGCCTGGCAGAAGGCGGTGAACGACAAGGCTGCCCTGGACCAGAAGTATCAGCTGGGCATGGTAGGCCGCCTGGAATATCTCCAGGGCGAGCTGACCTACCTGCAGGCCCAGAGCGCAAAGCTGTCTGCGGACATCAGTCTCCGCAAGGCCTATGAGGATTACTTATGGCAGGTAAAGGGCGTGACAGTCACGTCCACGGAGAGCAGCGGGCAGCAGGGATAAATCAAAGGGATCATCATAATTTTTCACTCAGGCGGATTCGCTGTCATCAGAGGCGGGTCCGCCTGAGTTTTTTCGTGAAGAACCCGCTTCCGCTGCAGCCGTCTCATGAGAGGGCCATAAAATCATTGACAACCGGGGGAATCTGCGATATGAAAAGAACAGATACCCGCAGCAGAGGGCTGAGCAAGAAAAAGGAGGGCAAAAACAATGGAAATGACACTTCGCTGGTATGGCAGCCAGTTTGACACCGTGACTCTGGAGCAGATCCGTCAGATTCCCGGGGTGACGGGAGTGATCACCACCCTGTACGACACAGTTCCGGGAGAGGTGTGGAGCAGAGAGCGGATCCGGGCGCTGAAGGAGGAGGTGGAGGCGGCGGGCCTGCACATCTCCGGGATCGAGAGCGTCAACGTCCACGACGCCATCAAGGCGGGAACGGCGGACAGAGACCGGTACATCGACAATTACATCGAAACGCTGGAAAACCTGGGAAAAGAGGACATCCATCTGGTCTGCTATAATTTCATGCCGGTGTTTGACTGGACCAGGACGGAGCTGGCCCGGGTGCGGCCGGACGGGTCCACGGTCCTCGCCTATACCCAGGAAGCGGTGGACGCCCTGAATCCAGAAGATATGTTTTCATCCATCTCCGGGGATATGAACGGAACCGTCATGCCCGGCTGGGAGCCGGAGCGCATGGCCCACATCAAAGAAATGTTTGAGATGTATAAGGGAGTGGATGACGAGAAGCTCTTTGAGAATCTGAAATACTTCCTGGAGCGGATCATGCCGGTGTGTGAGACCTACGATATCTATATGGCCATCCACCCGGACGATCCGGCCTGGAGCGTGTTCGGCCTGCCGAGAATCATTGTCAATAAGGAAAATATCCTGCGGATGATGAAGATGGTGGACAACCCCCACAACGGGGTGACTTTCTGCTCCGGTTCCTACGGGACCAGCTTAAAGAACGACCTGCCGGACATGATCCGCTCCCTGAAGGGGAGAATTTATTTTGCCCATGTGCGCAATCTGAAATTCCATTCTCCCACCAATTTTGAGGAGGCGGCCCACCTGTCCTCCGACGGCAGTTTTGACATGTATGAGATCATGAAAGCTCTGTACGACATCGGATTTGACGGCCCCATCCGCCCCGACCACGGCCGGATGATCTGGGGCGAGAAAGCCATGCCCGGATACGGACTTTATGACCGCGCCCTGGGAGCCGCGTATTTAAACGGCCTGTGGGAGGCCATTGAGAAAAGTTCCCGGTGATCCCGGCCTGGATCAGGAGAACAGTTCCCCCAGCTTCCAGCTGATTTTCAGCTGCGGCCGCAGCACTGCCCGGTAATCCCTTTCCGGCAGTACGTGCCGCAGCTCTTCTTTTGAACTTTCCGGCATGACGGCCCAGGACTCGTTGACAAAGCAGAGCCGGGGATAGAGCACGCACCACCAGTTGTGCCCCCGGCCGCTGCCGATGGTGACCCGGGCGGCCTGATAAGTGCCGCAGGGGAGGCGGATATCCCCGTAGTATTTGGTGGGAAAATAATCTTCCGTCACTTCTATTTTCACCGGGCAGCTGCAGCCGGCGTCCAGCAGAACCTGCTCCGCCGCGGCCTCCAGGGCCCCGGAATGCTCCTCTATGTAGCGGATGGTTTCCTCCTTCGCGGCGGCGGGAGACTGCCCGCTTCCTTCTTTTTCCTCCAGAGAGGAGAGACCTTTGTTAATCTGGTCCAGCAGAAAACTCCGCACCTGCAGCTTCAGCTCCTGGTCTTCCCGGCGGTTGCTGTCCGCCAGAATGTGAAACCGCAGAATGCCGGGGGCGATCTCTGCCGCCAGCTGTTCGTCCCGGCTCCTTCCGGCTGCGGAAAAAAGAAGGGCAGCGGTGAGAAAGCACACGGCTCCCAGAACAGAATATGTGGTCCGTTTCATATATCATAACCTCCTGAATTACCCGTTTCATATTTCCTGTTTCTAATTGTAATTGTTGCCAGGTGTGCTATAATATAAACACCCTGCGCCTGTTTTGGCGCAGGACGCGGAAAAGAGTTTAAGGAGAGTATTCAATATGAAACAGACGATTGCGGTTATTTTCGGCGGACAGTCCTCAGAGCATGAGGTTTCCTGTATGTCTGTGGTCAATGTGGCATCCCAGATCGACAGGGAGAAATACGACGTGCTGCTGATCGGAATCACCCAGGAAGGACACTGGGTGAAGACGGATTCCATAGAGAGCATTCAGGACGGATCCTGGAGACAGAGCGGAGTGGGCGCGGCCATATCCCCCGATGCCACGGAGCAGTGTGTGATCCTGTGGGAGAACGGTCAGGCAGAGAAACGCCATGTGGATGTGGTTTTCCCGGTTCTCCACGGCCTTTACGGGGAGGACGGCACCATCCAGGGACTGCTGGAGCTGGCCCGCATCCCCTACGTGGGCTGCGGCGTGCTGGCGTCCGCTGTTTCCATGGATAAGCTGTACACCAAGATCATCGTGGATGATCTGGGAATCCGCCAGGCGGAGTACGTGCCGGTCCGGAGAGAAGAACTGAAAGATATGGCCGCTGCGGTGGCGAAGGTAGAAGCGAAGCTGGCCTATCCGGTGTTTGTCAAGCCGTCCAACGCAGGTTCCTCCAAGGGCGTGAACAAGGCGGAGAACAGAGAAGAGCTGGAGGCGGCGCTCCTGGAGGCCGGCCGTCATGACCGGAAGATCCTGGTGGAGGAGACCATTGTGGGCCATGAGGTGGAGTGCGCCGTCTTCGGCGGCGGAAAGACGCCGGTGAAGGCTTCCGGAGTGGGAGAGATTCTGGCGGCTGCGGAGTTTTATGATTTTGAGGCGAAATATTACAATCCGGAGTCCCGGACTGTGGTGAATCCCCCCCTTCCCGGCAACGCGGCGGAGAAGATCCGCCAGGATGCGGTGGAGATTTTCCAGGCTGTGGACGGCTACGGCCTGTCCCGGGTGGACTTTTTTGTAAAGGAAGACGGCGAGGTGGTGTTCAACGAGATCAATACCATGCCGGGCTTTACGGCCATCAGCATGTACCCCATGCTCTGGGAGGCGGCAGGAATGGACAAGAAAGCTCTGGTGCAGGCGCTGATCGACCACGCTTTCGCCAGATACGACAGAGGATGAAGCGATGGCAGACAGAAATTCACCGGTGGGGGTCTTTGACTCCGGCATCGGCGGCCTGACGGTGGCCAGGGAGATCATCCGGCAGATCCCGGACGAACCTATTGTGTACTTCGGGGATACGGCCAGGCTGCCCTACGGTTCCAAATCAAAAGATACCATTATCCGCTACTCCAGGCAGATCATCCGCTTTCTGAAAACCCAGAATGTGAAGGCCATTGTGATTGCCTGCAATACGGCCAGCGCCTATGCTTTGGAGACGGTGGAGAAGGAGACGGATGTGCCGATTATCGGCGTGGTGCGCTCCGGCGCCCACATGGCGGCCCAGGTGACGAGAAACGGCAGGATCGGCGTGATCGGCACGGCGGGCACCATAAAAAGCGGCATATACGGGGACACCATCCGGCAGTTCAAGCCGGATGCGGAGGTGTTTGGAAAGGCCTGTCCCCTGTTTGTGCCCCTGGTGGAGGAGGGACTCTGGCACGATTCAGTGACGGAGGAGATCGCCTCCCGGTATGTGTCGGAGCTGAAGGGAAAATTTATTGACACTCTGGTCATGGGATGCACCCATTATCCCCTGATCCGCGGCACCTTGAGAAAGATCATGGGGGAGAACGTCACCCTGGTGAACCCGGCTTACGAGACGGCCATAGAGCTGAAGAATATGCTTCGGGAACAGGGGCTGACCTGTGAGAAGACGCCGGAAGAAAAATATCAGTTTTTTGTCAGCGATCAGGCGGAGGAATTTACCAGCTTTGCCAAATCCATTCTCCCGGAAGTGGTGAAGGAGACGAAAAAGATCGCGATAGAGGAGTTTTGACAATGACGAAAGATGTGCTCATCAGCATCAGCGGGGTTCATATGGTGGACGGGGAGGGCAGCGACGTGGAGCTGGTCACCACGGGAAGCTACTATGAAAAGAACGGCGTCCGCTATCTTCTGTACGACGAGCTGATGGAGGGGCTGAAGGAGCCTGTGAAAAATGTGGTGAAGATCCGGGAGGACAGTCTGGAGATTATCCGGCGGGGAGAGGTTCACGCCCATATGACTTTCCGCCTGGGCGTGACCATCATGTCCAGCTACCGGACGCCCTACGGGGAAATGCTGGTGGGAATCACCACGGAAAAAATCGGGGTGGAGCAGGAGGAAGACGACCTGACGGTGCGGGTGGTATATGTGCTGGATGTGAACGGCCAGCAGATCTCCCGGTGTGAGATCGCCCTGGAGGCGAGGTCCAGGGCGGCCGCAGGCCGCTGAGGCCGGGCCGGGGGAAAGACCGGGCCGGAAAACAGAAATAAAGGCATGACAAAAATAAAAGCATCGGGATTCCGTCGATTTCCGGAATCCCGATGCTTTTATTTCTTCTCATCCTTGTCTTTTTTAAATCTGGCAAAAAAGCCTTTTTTCTTCGGCGGAGTCACCACGGAACCGCCTCTTACGCTCTTGATCTCTGTTATGTAAATGCCGCTCATCACGACCTTTACCTCAGATTTTACGGGAAGAGCCTCAAATACCTTCGGGTCTGCCATCAGGGTCATTACCTTTGGTCCGATCTTGGCTTTTACCACCGGAACCTTGGAGCGCCGCAGATATTTGGGAGTCTGCTCATAAACCATCTTCGGGAGTCCCGCTTCCTTCAACTTCATCTTCTTCTTGTCGATGATGAGCATGGATACGGTCTGAGCCGCAGCCTCCATGATAGCCTGGGATTCTACCTGGCGCTTCTCCAGCCTCCTTCCTAAGAAATAAAGGACGACCAGCACGATTACGGCGATGATGAGAACTACCGTAAGAATTGTCCAAAATACGTTCACGAGACTTACCTCCAATGTGTAATTTCCAATAGGACAACCTATCCGCAATAGTATACCATTTTTTGACGAAAAGTGCAAGAAAAAAATCTTGACAGCTTGACTTTCCTATGATAATATGAAATGTGCACTATTGTGGAGGCGTGTGTCTAGGGACAACTATGCCTACTAATTAGAATAATATAACAGGGGTGAAACGTCAATGGAAAAAAGCAGAATGCGCCCGGTTCAGTCCGGGAAAAGCGTGAGAATGAGCTTTTCGAGACAAAAAGAAGTTCTCGAGATGCCCAACCTGATCGAAATCCAGAAAGATTCCTATCAGTGGTTCCTTGATGAAGGCTTAAAGGAAGTGTTCGATGACATTTCCCCGATCGCTGATTTTGCAGGGCACCTGAGCCTGGAATTTGTAGATTTTACGCTCTGCAAAGATGATGTGAAATATACAATCGAAGAATGCAAGGAACGGGATGCGACTTACGCTGCACCGTTGAAGGTGAAGGTAAGACTCTGCAACAAGGACAAGGATGAGATCAACGAACATGAGATTTTTATGGGCGACCTTCCGCTTATGACGGATACCGGCTCCTTCGTGATCAACGGAGCAGAGCGTGTAATCGTCAGCCAGCTGGTGCGTTCCCCCGGTATTTATTACGGAATCGGTCATGACAAGATCGGAAAAGAGCTCTTTACCTGCACGGTGATTCCCAACCGCGGCGCATGGCTGGAGTATGAGACGGATTCCAATGATATTTTTTATGTTCGTGTGGACAGGACCAGAAAGGTTCCGGTGACTGTGCTGATCCGTGCCTTAGGCTACGGCACCAACGCGGAGATCATCGATCTGTTCGGTGAGGAGCCCAAGCTTCTGGCCAGTTTCGGAAAGGACACTTCCGACAATTACCAGGACGGCCTGCTGGAGCTGTACCGGAAGATCCGTCCCGGCGAGCCTTTATCCGTTGATAGTGCAGAGAGCTTATTAAACAGCATGTTCTTCGACCCCAGAAGATATGACCTGGCCAAAGTGGGCCGGTATAAATTCAACAAGAAGCTTCATTTCAAGAACAGGATCAAGGGCCATGTGCTGGCCGAGGACGTGGTGGACGCGTCCACCGGCGAGATCCTGGCGGAGAAAGGCACCACCGTGGACAAGGAGCTGGCCACGGTAATCCAGAACGCGGCAGTTCCCTATGTGTGGGTACAGGGTCCCACCAGAAATCAGAAGGTTCTCTCCAACATGATGGTGGATCTGTCCGCCTATGTGGACTTCGATCCGAAGGAAGCGGGAGTGACAGAGTTAGTATTCTACCCGGTGCTCAAAGGCATTCTGGAAGAATGCGGCAGCGACCAGGAAGCTCTGAAGGAAGCGATCCACAGAAATATCCACGAGCTGATTCCGAAGCATATCACGAAAGAGGATATTCTGGCTTCCATCAACTATAATATGCACCTGGAAGAGGAAGTGGGCAACGCGGACGACATCGACCACCTGGGCAACCGGCGGATCCGTGCTGTGGGCGAGCTGCTTCAGAACCAGTACCGCATCGGACTTTCCAGAATGGAGAGAGTGGTGCGGGAGAGAATGACCACTCAGGACATGGAGGGAATCACTCCCCAGTCCTTAATCAATATCAAGCCGGTGACGGCTGCGGTGAAGGAGTTCTTCGGAAGCTCCCAGCTGTCCCAGTTTATGGATCAGAACAACCCTCTGGCTGAGCTGACCCACAAGAGACGTCTGTCCGCCCTGGGCCCCGGCGGTCTGTCCAGAGACCGTGCCGGATTCGAGGTGCGAGACGTTCACTACACTCATTACGGCCGTATGTGCCCCATCGAGACTCCTGAGGGTCCCAACATCGGTCTGATCAACTCTCTGGCAACTTACGCGAGAGTAAATGAATACGGCTTCATCGAGGCCCCCTACCGGGTGGTGGATAAGACCACAGATCCGGCCAACCCCATCGTCACGGACGAGGTGGTATACCTGACCGCCGACGAGGAGGACAACTACATTGTGGCCCAGGCAAACGAGCCGCTGGACGAGGAAGGCCACTTTATTCACAACAATGTATCCGGACGTTTCCGCGAGGAGACTTCTGAGTTCCCGAAGAGAAATATTGACCTGATGGACGTGTCCCCGAAGATGGTGTTCTCCGTGGCGACTTCCATGATTCCCTTCCTGCAGAACGACGACGCCAACCGTGCTCTGATGGGATCCAATATGCAGCGTCAGGCAGTGCCCCTTCTGACCACGGAAGCTCCTGTGGTGGGAACGGGCATCGAGGCGAAGGCTGCGGTGGACTCCGGTGTGTGCGTCCTGGCAAAGAACGCCGGCGTGGTGGAGCGCTCCGCTTCCAACGAGATCATCATCAAGAGAGATTCCGATGGAAACAGAGATGTGTACCATCTGATCAAGTTCTCCAGGAGCAACCAGTCCAACTGCTACAACCAGAAGCCCATCGTGTTCAAGGGAGACCATGTGGAGGCCGGCGAGGTAATCGCTGACGGTCCGTCCACCCAGAACGGAGAGATCGCCCTGGGCAAGAACCCGCTGATCGGATTCATGACCTGGGAGGGCTACAACTACGAGGATGCCGTACTGCTCAGCGAGAGGCTGGTGCAGGAGGATGTGTACACCTCCGTCCACATCGAGGAGTATGAGGCGGAAGCCCGGGATACCAAGCTGGGACCGGAGGAGATCACCAGGGACGTGCCCGGCGTAGGCGAGGACGCCCTGAAGGATCTGGATGAGAGAGGAATCATCCGCATCGGAGCGGAAGTCCGTGCGGGAGATATCCTGGTGGGCAAGGTAACTCCCAAGGGAGAGACAGAGCTCACAGCGGAGGAGAGACTGCTCCGGGCCATCTTCGGCGAGAAGGCCAGAGAGGTGAGGGACACCTCCCTGAAAGTGCCCCACGGAGCTTATGGCATCGTAGTGGATGCCAAGGTATTTACCAGAGAGAACGGCGACGAGCTGTCACCCGGCGTCAATGAGACGGTCCGCATCTACATTGCCCAGAAGAGAAAGATCTCCGTGGGTGACAAGATGGCTGGACGTCACGGAAACAAGGGTGTGGTTTCCCGTGTGCTTCCTGTGGAGGATATGCCTTTCCTTCCCAATGGACGTCCCCTGGATATCGTGCTGAACCCCCTGGGCGTGCCGTCCCGTATGAATATCGGACAGGTGCTGGAGCTGCACTTAAGCCTTGCGGCCAAGGCTCTCGGCTTTAATATCTCCACCCCCGTATTCGACGGAGCCAACGAGAACGACATTATGGACACCCTGGATGTGGCCAATGACTATGTAAATGGAACCTGGGAAGATTTCCAGGAGAAATATAAAGATATTCTGAAACCGGAAGTGATGGATTACCTGGGAAGCCATCTGGAGCACAGAGAGCTCTGGAAGGGCGTGCCGCTGAGAAGAGACGGCAAGGTGAGACTGCGCGACGGCCGGACCGGCGAGTTCTTTGACAGCCCGGTTGCCATCGGACACATGCACTATCTGAAGCTCCATCACCTGGTTGACGATAAGATTCATGCCCGTTCCACCGGCCCCTACTCTCTGGTTACCCAGCAGCCTCTGGGAGGAAAAGCCCAGTTCGGCGGCCAGCGTTTCGGAGAGATGGAGGTTTGGGCTCTGGAGGCTTACGGCGCGGCTTACACCCTGCAGGAGATTCTGACGGTGAAGTCCGACGACGTGGTGGGCCGTGTGAAGACCTACGAGGCCATTATCAAGGGCGAGAATATTCCGGAGCCGGGTATCCCCGAGTCCTTCAAGGTGCTCTTAAAGGAGCTGCAGTCCCTGGGACTGGATGTGCGTGTGCTGAAGGACGACGGCACGGAAGTGGAGCTGTCCGAGAACATCGATTACGGAGAGACCGATCTCCGCTCCATTATCGAGGGAGACCGTCACTACAACCGCGACGAATCCTACAGCGATTACGGATATCAGGAGCAGGAGTTTAAAGGCGGAGAGCTGGTGAATGTGGACAGCGGCTCCGATGAGGTGGACGACGACTACACCAGTGATTCGTTCGAGACCGGCGATGACTCTTATGATGATGAAGAATAAGCAGAAGGGAGTAAATATATGCCTGAGACAAATGAAACTTATCAGCCGTTGACATTTGACGCCATTAAAATTGGCCTGGCTTCCCCGGAAAAGATCCTGGAATGGTCCCACGGCGAGGTGAAAAAGCCGGAGACCATCAACTACAGGACCTTAAAGCCTGAGAGAGACGGTCTGTTCTGCGAGCGTATTTTCGGACCGACGAAGGACTGGGAATGTCATTGTGGAAAATATAAGAAAATCCGCTACAAAGGCGTAATCTGCGACCGCTGCGGCGTGGAAGTCACGAAGGCAAGCGTCCGCAGAGAGCGGATCGGCCACATCAAGCTGGCTGCTCCCGTTTCCCATATCTGGTATTTCAAGGGAATTCCCAGCCGGATGGGACTGATTCTGGACATCTCCCCCAGAACTCTGGAGAAGGTGCTGTACTTCGCATCCTACATTGTGCTGGATCCCGGCCAGACTGCCCTGCAGATGAAACAGGTGCTCTCCGAGAAAGAGTACCGGGATGAGGTGGAGAAATACGGCTACGGCGCGTTCCGCGTGGGAATGGGCGCCGAGGCCATTCAGGAACTGTTAAAGGCCATTGACCTGGAGAAGGATTCCGCAGAGCTGAGAAACGCTCTGAAGGACGCCACCGGCCAGAAGAGAGCCCGGATTATCAAGCGCCTGGAAGTGGTGGAGGCGTTCCGCAGCTCCGGAAACCGTCCGGAGTGGATGATCATGGATGTGATCCCGGTGATTCCGCCGGATATCCGCCCCATGGTACAGCTGGACGGCGGCCGTTTCGCCACCTCCGACTTAAATGACTTATACAGAAGAATCATCAACAGAAACAACCGTCTTGCCAGACTTCTGGAGCTGGGCGCTCCGGACATCATCGTCCGCAACGAGAAGCGTATGCTCCAGGAGGCGGTGGACGCTCTGATCGACAACGGCCGCCGGGGAAGACCGGTGACCGGCCCCGGAAACCGGGCTCTGAAATCCCTTTCCGACATGCTGAAAGGAAAACAGGGACGTTTCCGTCAGAACCTTCTTGGAAAGCGTGTGGACTATTCCGGACGTTCCGTTATCGTGGTAGGCCCTGAGTTAAAGATCTACCAGTGCGGACTTCCCAAGGAGATGGCCATCGAGCTGTTCAAGCCCTTTGTGATGAAGGAACTGGTTTCCAACGGAACCGCCCACAACATCAAGAACGCGAAGAAGATGGTGGAGCGCCTTCAGCCTGAGGTATGGGATGTGCTGGAGGACGTGATCAAGGAGCATCCTGTAATGCTGAACCGTGCTCCTACCCTGCACAGACTGGGAATCCAGGCCTTTGAGCCCATCCTGGTGGAAGGCAAGGCCATCAAGCTGCATCCCCTGGTGTGTACCGCGTTCAACGCCGATTTCGACGGAGACCAGATGGCTGTTCATCTGCCCCTGTCTGTGGAGGCTCAGGCGGAGTGCCGCTTCCTGCTGCTCTCCCCCAACAACCTGCTGAAGCCTTCCGACGGCGGCCCTGTGGCTGTGCCGTCTCAGGATATGGTTCTCGGTATCTACTACCTGACTCAGGAGAGACCGGGAGCACCCGGCGAGGGCAAGTTCTTCAAGAACGTGAACGAGGCGATTCTTGCCTACGAGAACGGCGTTGTGACCCTTCACTCCAGAATCCGGGTGAGAGTGAGCAAGAAGATGGCAGACGGAACAACGAAGACCGCCATTGTGGAGTCCACCGTGGGGCGTTTCATCTTCAACGAGATTATTCCTCAGGATCTGGGATTTGTGGATCGTACCGTGGAGGGAAATGAGCTGAAGCTGGAGATCGACTTCCATGTGGGCAAGAAGCAGTTAAAGCAGATTCTGGAAAAGGTTATCAATACCCATGGAGCGACCCAGACGGCTATCACCCTGGACGACATCAAGTCCATCGGCTACAAGTACTCCACGAAGGCAGCCATGACCGTATCCATTTCCGATATGACCGTGCCTGCATCCAAGCCGAAGCTGATTGAGGACGCCCAGGCCACCGTAGACCGGATTTCCAAGAACTTCCGCCGCGGACTGATCACCGAGGAGGAGAGATACAAAGAGGTTATTGAGACCTGGAAGGCAACGGACGATCAGCTGACCCACGATCTGCTGAGCGGCCTTGACAAATACAACAACATTTACATGATGGCTGACTCCGGAGCCCGTGGTTCCGACAAGCAGATCAAGCAGCTGGCCGGAATGCGCGGACTGATGGCGGATACCACAGGACACACCATCGAGCTGCCCATCAAGTCCAACTTCCGTGAAGGTCTGGACGTACTGGAGTACTTCATCTCCGCTCACGGAGCCCGTAAGGGACTTTCCGATACGGCTCTGCGTACCGCAGACTCCGGTTATCTGACCAGACGTCTGGTGGACGTTTCCCAGGATCTGATCGTCCGGGAGACCGACTGCTGCGAGGGCAAAGAGATTCCCTACATGGAGATCAAGGCTTTTACCGACGGTCAGGAGACCATCGAGAGCCTGGAGGAGAGACTGACCGGCCGCTACATCGCGGAGACCATCACCGATCCGGACACCGGCGAAGTGGTGGTGAAGGCCAACCATATGTGTACGCCGAAGAGAGCGGCGGCTGTCATGAAGGTGTTAAAGAAGCTGGGAAGAGATTCGGTGAAGATCCGTACCGTCCTTACCTGCAAATCCCACATCGGCGTCTGCGCCAAGTGCTACGGCGCCAACATGGCTACGGGACAGCCGGTACAGGTGGGCGAGGCTGTGGGAATCATCGCCGCACAGTCCATCGGTGAGCCCGGTACCCAGCTGACCATGAGAACCTTCCACACCGGCGGCGTGGCCGGCGGCGATATCACACAGGGTCTTCCCCGTGTGGAGGAGCTGTTTGAGGCCCGTAAGCCGAAGGGACTTGCCATCATCACTGAGTTCGGCGGCGTAGTGGCCATCAAAGATACGAAGAAGAAGAGAGAGATTGTGGTTACCGATCCGGAGACCGGAAACTCCAAGACCTATCTGATCCCCTACGGATCCAGAATCAAGGTGACGGAGGGACAGGTACTGGAGGCCGGCGACGAGCTGACAGAAGGAAGCATCAATCCTCACGACATCTTAAAGATCAAGGGCGTCCGCGCCGTACAGGATTACATGATCCAGGAGGTACAGCGTGTGTACCGTCTCCAGGGCGTGGAGATCAACGACAAGCACGTGGAAGTGATCGTGCGCCAGATGCTGAAGAAGGTGAAAGTGGAAGAGAGCGGAGATTCCGACGTTCTGCCCGGCGTTTCCATGAACGTGCTGGAGTTCAACGATATGAACGAGGCTCTGATCGCCCAGGGCAAGAAGCCGGCAGAGGGCAAGCAGGTAATGCTCGGTATCACCAAGGCTTCTCTGGCTACGGACTCCTTCCTGTCTGCGGCATCCTTCCAGGAGACCACCAAGGTGCTGACAGAGGCTGCTATTAACGGCCGCGTGGATCACCTGATCGGTCTGAAGGAGAACGTGCTGATCGGTAAGCTGATCCCGGCAGGAACCGGTATGAAGCGCTACCGCAATGTGCGTCTGAGCACCGACGTATCCCCGGAGGATGAGATCGTGCTCACCGACGATGACAGCGCGGAGGAAGTGCTGAACATTGGAGACAATGACGGCGGCAGCGAAGAGATCTGAGAATTGAGAAAGACGGGTTCGTCTCTCATATAGAATGACAGCCGGCGGCTTCATCCCTGAAAAGGGGCGGAGCCGCCGGCTGTTTTTATTTTCATAGGAAACTTCGTTCCTATGAAAACAAAAACGCTCCGCGCAGGATCGCACTGCGGCGGAGAGGAACATGGCGCTTAGAGCGCCCCGCCGCAGGCGGAGAATCCTGCGGTGCAGGATTCTTTTTTATGAAAGTTCCGCGATCACCCGGCAGGGAAGGCCGGTGACGCCGGCGTAATTCATGGGATAGGTGTGGATAATCCAGTGATCCGAATCCAGAAGCTGTTCCAGTCCCCAGAGGTTTTCCACGATAAACACACCCCGGTCGGCGCAGTACTGATCTGTGGGGGTGTGCTCTTTTCCCCGACGGACCCCGGCACAGTCCACTCCGATGATGGACACGCCTTTTTCCACCAGCAGTTGGATCAGATCCATGGACAGCTGGGGGTGTTCAGAAAAGTAAGTCCGGCTGCCGTAGGGTTCCCGGCCGGAGTATCCGGTGCAGAAGGCGGTGAAGGTTCCCGCCTTGATTTTGGATACGTCAATGTCCTCCGGCCCGATGTCCCTTCCGGAGACTGCCCTCACGTCGAAGATGACGCCGGGCCGTTCCGTGTAATCCAGGGGGAATTCCTGGTTCATTACGTCAAAATGAGTGCCCAGATGTCCGGACAGAGCCACCCGCTCATTTCCCTGGGCGTCGGCGGCCATTTTCGGAGTGATTTTCAAGGTAATATCTGTTTTCACGGTTCATTTCCTCCCTATTCTTACCTCGTTTGCATAGAAACAAGTGTAATACAAACTTGTTTCCTTGTCGACAGAAAAACTAAATGAAAATGGTTTTCAAAAACATTGACTT
>NBJMR02800__coassemble_1406_pt1 | contig 45601 bp, 38 predicted proteins | sample NBJMR02800__metabat2_low_PE_040 | metagenome-assembled genome bin NBJMR02800 | reverse complement strand
TCTTTCATCATTTATGTGGATTTTGCGATCCGGGAAATCTGGATCCGCGGATGGCCGCCGGGGCGGCCGGTACTGTCCTGCTGAGGAGGACAGATGAAATGTGTATAGTCTAAGAATAGCATATATTCTGATTATTGACAACTGTATTTTGTTCGGATAGGGAAAGGGACTTTCCCTATCCGATTCGCGATACCACAGGCAGCTCACAGCAGGGCTGTTCGCTGTCCGTTGCCCGGCAAATGTCCGCCCATGCAGGCATAGCGGCTGCTTGCCGGGCGTATCGCGAAAAAAACCGGACCAGACTTTCTGTTCTGAAAGCCTGATCCGGCACTGCGTTTTACATCTGGTCCCGTTTCCAGTTTTCAGGGTTATCCCTCTTTCCTGGGTTATCTTCCTGGGTTATCCTTCGTATCGGAACCGGGCTCTGTTTTCTGTGCGGCTGTCGCCGCCCACATAGATAGTGAACCACCCGGGCTCTGCCAGGAAGTTCATGTTTTTATCCCATATTTTAAGAATATCTTCCGTAATCTCAAATACGGCCTCCTCCTCTTCTCCCGGCTGCAGATACAGGCATTTTACGCCTTTCAGCTCCCGTCTGGGGCGGACGGTGGTTCCTTTCTCGTCCCGAAGATAGAGCTGAACCGTCTCCTTTGCCGCCATGGAACCCTCGTTTTTCACAGTGACAGAAGCCGTAAGAATCTGTCCCTGCCCCATGGAACCGGCAGACAGACGCACCGGAGAATACCGAAAACTTCCATAGGTCAGACCGTAGCCAAAGGGATAAAGGGGCTCGTTTGGCATATCCAGGTAGCGGCTGACAAATTTCTGCTCGGCTCCCGCGGGATCGTAGGGCCGTCCGGTGGTATAATCGTCGTGGTATACGGGAACCTGGGCGACGCTCCAGGGGAAGCTCATGGACACCCGGCCGCCGGGAGAGGTCTGTCCAAACAGCACATCAGCGATTCCCGCTCCGCCCATGGTCCCCGGCAGAAATACAGCCAGCACCGCTTTCGAGCAGGCGGATACCTCCCGCAGATCCAGGGGACGGCCGGAATACACCACTGTAACCACATTAGGGTTGACGGCGGATATCTGACGCAGCAGCTCCATCTGCTGATGGGGGATGGTAATGTCTCCCCGGCTGGCAGCCTCTCCTGACTGGAGCGTGTGCTCTCCCAGGGCCATAACCACCCTGTCCGCTTCCTTCGCCGCCTGCAAAGCCTCCCGGATCCACTCATCCCGGTTTTCGCTCTGGCCAAATACCTCTTCCACGCCGAATCCCAGCACTCTGGTGTTCTCCAGCACATCACAGCCGTGGCAGAATACAGCGTTGGCCCCGTATCCTCCCTCTGTCACGCCCCGGCGGAGAGTCACTGTATCTTCCCGGTTCTGGAAAATGGCCCAGGAGCCGCAGGTGTCCGTGCTGTCCACATAGGGCCCGATAAACGCTGTACGGCTGCCGGAATCCAGGGGAAGAACGGCGTCCTCATTTTTTAATAAAATGACGGACTCCGCCACAAGAGACCGGGCCAGATCCCGGTGCTTCTCACAGAGAACCGTCCGCTTTTCCTCCTGGACGCCGGCTCCGTGGAAGGGATCCTCAAACAGGCCCAGGCGGTTTTTCAGGGTGAGGATCCGCCAGACCGCTTCGTCCACCAGCCGCTCCTCCACTTCTCCCGATTCCACCAGACCTTTCAGCTCTCTGGCATAGCAGACGGACATCATGTCGATGTCAATTCCTGCCTCAATGGCCAGCTTGGCCGCCTCCCTGGTATTCTCCGCCGCTCCCTGGGCCACCAGCTCTCCCACCGCCGACCAGTCGGAGATGGTCACGCCCTCAAATCCCAGCTCATCCCGGAGAAGATTTCTCACAATCTTTTCCGACGCGGTGCATGGAACGCCGTTTAAGGACTGGAAAGCCGGCATGACGCAGGCCGTTCCCGCCCGGATCGCCGCGATCTTGGCCGGGAGATGGAATTCTCGGAGAGTGTGCTCGGAGAGCTCCGCATGATTGTACTCTCTTCCCGCCACCGGTGCGCCGTAACCCACAAAATGTTTGTCACAGGCGGACAGACGGCCTGGGCGGCTCAGATCGTTGTCCGGACCCTGATAGCCCCGGACGTAGGCCTCCGCCATGCGAGCGTCCAGCCAGGGAGACTCCCCGAAGGACTCCAGCACCCGCCCCCACCGGGGATCCCGCACCAGATCCGTCATGGGTGAAAAGGTGACGTGAAGCCCGGCGGAAGCTGCTTCCGCCGCAGCCATGGTCATGGCCTTTTCCACCAGCTCCGGATGGAAGCTGGCGCCCAGAGCCAGGGGAATGGGAAATACAGTGCGGTAGCCGTGGATGACATCCGCCATCATCAGAAGAGGAATGTGGTGGGGATGCTCTTCCATATATCGCTCCTGAATCTTTCTCAGCCGCTTTGCCCCGGCGATTCCCAGAATGGAGCCGGCCAGTTTACAGTCGGAGAGCTCCAGCCCCGCGTCCGCCGCCGGGCCGGTGATCACCGCATCCTCCTCCAGAAAGGCGCCGGTCACCTGGACCATCTGCCCCACTTTTTCCTCCAGGCTCATGGACTGAAGCAAATGTTTCAATTCCTGTTCTGTCATGTGATCACAACCTCCTTTACGCCCTTTTTCCAGGCAATTTCTCTCAAACTTTCCATCAGATCATCGGACGGTTCCGGGGTTTGGGAAAAGTTCTCCCGGACGCCGTATTTCCGGAATTTGATCAGCTTGTAGCGAACCTCCGGATAGGGAGCGATGAGACTGGCTCCCAGCTCCACCGTTTTCCGGCTGTCTGCCACGTCCGGAACCACCACTGTGCGGATCTCATAGAGCTTTCCCAGCTCTGCTGTCAGCCGGATGTTGTCCGTCACCGGCCCCAGATCCCGGCCGGTGAGCCGTCTGTGATCCTCATCCGTCCCAGCTTTTAAATCGATCATGGTCTTGTCTGTCACCGCCAGGAATTCCTCCCGGCCCGCCAGGGAAATCTGGCCGTTGGTGTCCATATAGGTGGTCTTTCCCGCCCCCTTCACCAGACGGTAAAACTCCGTCAGAAACTCCAGATAAAGACCGCACTCCCCGCCGGAGGTGGTGATTCCGTCGATAAAGGGAAAAAACGGTTTCACCTGGTCAAAGAGTTCCTCCGGCGTCAGATTCCGGATCTTCGGTGAGGCGTCGTTGGGGCAGACCTTAATACAGGTGTCGCAGTTTACGCACCGGTCAAAATCGTAGGCCACCCGGCGAACGCCGGCGGAGCAGATGCCGGAAACATCCGACGGGCTGGCGACGGAAATTCCGGCCGGGCGGATGCCGGAAACCCCAGCCGGACTGGCGGCGGAGGCACCGGACCGGTCCGCGACGGAAACTCCGGATCCGGCAGATGAAATGACGGAATCCCCCGCCGCAGTACAGCCGTCATCTGCCGCCGGCTCCTCCCACGCCCAGCTCAATGCTCCCGCGGGGCAGGCGTCCACGCAGGTGCCGCAGCCGGCGCAGAGATGGATGGTTTCCGGGTTGTGGCAGTACAGACAGTTCTGATTACAGCCCTGAAGAAAGACGGCAGTCCGGTTTCCGAAGCCGTCCACGGCGGAAAAGGGAATGATCTTATTTACCGGGGCGGTAAGGACGCCGCCCAGCTGATCTGCCCTCCGTCTCATTCCTCCCCACGCACCTTCCGGTCCAGAAGATGGAGATTTTTGTTCACCCCGGAGCCGTTGACCGTGGCCTCGTTCAGGGTCATCTCCTCCCGCTCAAATTTCTCCAGATCGGATTTCTTCACCAGGTATCCCGTCACCCGCACCAGATCGGAATTGCCGGAATAGAAGGAGAGGTATCTGGCTCCGGAGGCGAAAGCTCCCTTTAAAATGTCCAGCAGATATCTGGGGTTTTTCTTTACCGTGTCGTCGAAGGGGAACAGTTCTCCGCAGCCGGCGTCGCAGTGGCGGTGCATCCGGATGAAGTTCATGATCTGATAGGGCAGATCCGGCTCTTCTCCGATGGGAATCCGGCCGCCGGGGGTGGAATCCGTGTCCTCCATCACTCCCACCTGGGCGTGAAGGCCGTATTTTCCGTATTTTGCCGGGCGCTTGTCCAGCTCTTCTTTCAGGCGGTTCATGATCGCCTCGCCGAAGGCGTCCGCCCGCTCTCCGTGGCCGAACCGCTCCTTCTCGTCCGTCAGGTTCAGCATCCGGTTGACGCACTCCGCCAGGCCCACAAAGCCGAACATGCCGATCATATGGTCCCGGTCTTTCTTGATCAGGCCTTCCCGGTACAGGAAGGTGTTCTCATAAAAATGGCAGAAATCGATGATGAACTCGCACCGGCTGTCGATGGCGTCGCACACCGCCGTCACCGCGTCGGGAATCACCCGGTTCAACAGATCCTCCGGGCTCTCAGCCAGCTCCGGCAGACGGTTCATATTCAGGCGCACCAGGGTCAGGCCGCAGCCGCCGATGGGCAGGGTGTTGTAGCAGCTCACCACCGCGTAGTCTCCCATATCCCGGCGGTACAGCTTGTCATTGGCAAAGCTGGGCTTTGCCGCGGCCATAGCCGTGTCCAGAGCCGCCATCATATAATCGTCGGGGGTGTCCTCCCGCCACATAAGAGTCATATTGGGGCAGGGACGGCCCATTTCTTTCGTCAGCTTCAGGATGATCCTTCCCGCCTTCGTGTCTTCTCCGCTCAGATCCGCATGGCAGAAGGCGTTGGAGATGGTCCGGTCCACATGGACCAGCAGAAAGCGGATGGCTTTCTCCGCCTCCGCCTCATCTTTCACAAAAGGCTCCAGCAGCTTGTCCAGGCAGCCGATGTACACCGGCAGGCCGCCGTCGTCGGGGATGTTGTGGTAGAGACACAGCAGGTTTCCCACCGCGTCCCAGATGTCCTTCGGCGGCTCAAGCATGAGGAATTCGCTTCCCTGCTTTAAAAACAGCTCATAGTCCGGCAGGCAGTACCGGGTCCGGTAGGGGGATTTCCCCTCAAACATATCCATCATGGCGCCGTTGGCGAAATACTCCTTTGATTTCTCCGTGTAATTGACCAGCTCCACGGAGTTTTCCGCGATCTTGGCCATGTCCTTCAGTCTCTGGTTGAAAGTCACCTTCGGGTTGGTGATGGTATAGATAATATCCTGTGTCATATCATTGGTTGCCATACAGGTTCAAACCTCCTAAATATCAGTAATCTCAGGGCCGGAGCCATCGGATAGGGAAAGTCCCTTCCCCTGTCCGATTCGCGATACCACGGGCAGCTCACAGCAAAGCTGTTCGCTGTCCGTTGCCCGGCAAATGTCCGCCCATGCAAGCATGGCGTCCGCTTGCCGGGCGTATCGCTCAAAAAGGGCCTGCACCGGAAAGGTGTGCAGGCCCGGTTTTCACGGTTCGGTCTATGAATTTTTCATCTTCCGGTAGGTCCGGATAGAGAAAATGGCAAGTCCCGCCAGGGTAGCGCAGTAGGGAATGGTCCTCACCAGATCAGAGGGCCAGCCCAGGGTTGCCACGGCGTTGGACAGGGCGTCCGCCACGCCGAAGAGCAGAGATGTGGCCGCCGTCCCCAGGGGATGCTGAAGTCCCATGGCCTCCGCCGCCAGGGCGATCCAGCCCCGGCCGCTGACCATGTCTCTGGAAAACCAGGACACGTAGCCCATGGACATAAACGCTCCTCCGAAGCCGCACATCAGGCCGCTTAAGATCAGGGCGATGGCCTGAGTCTTCGCCACGCTGATTCCCACGGAATCTGCCGCCTCCTTCTTCTCTCCCACCGCCCGGAGGTGCCAGCCGAGAGAAGTCCTTTTTAATAGGAAGAAAGTGAAGATCACCGCCACAATGGCCAGGTAGGTGAGGACGTTGTGGCCGGAGATGGCCGGTCCGATCACCGGGATATCCTGGATCAGCGGAATGTTCACGCTGGGCAGCACCTTGCTGGGAAGGGACACGCTGGTTCCCTTGTCGTGGGCGGCCAGATAGAGGAAAAAGATGGTTCCTCCGCTGGCCAGACTGTTGATGGCGATTCCGCCCAGAATAATGTTGGTCTTGTAGTACAGGGTGAAAAACGCCAGCACTCCGGCGGACAGCACCGCGAACAGCAGGGCAAACAGCAGGCCCATGGCCGCGCTGTCAAAAAGATAGCTGAAAAACATGCCCGCAAACGCGGCGATCAGCATCATTCCCTCCAGCGCAATGTTGGGAACTCCCGCCACATCCGACAGCACTGCTCCCATGGATGCGAACAAAAGGGGCGTGGTCACCCGCAGGATCGAGTAAAAAAAGTCCGTGGTAAATATCAGATTCGCTAATGCTCTCATCACTTCGCCTCCTTCTCGATCCAGTTCTGTTTATACTTGTGAAGAAATCTCTCCGCGGAAATCAGAAGAATGATAATACTCTGCAGAATGGAGATCATCTCTGTGGGCACGTCGGAAGCCCGGTTTACCAGGTCGGCTCCCACCCGCAGGTAGCTGACGAAGAACGCCGCTCCGATGACGCCGATGGGATGATTTCCCGCCAGCATGGCGATCATGGCTCCGTCAAAACCATAGCCCGGAAGAGCGGTCCACTCAAACCGGCGGTGCATTCCCAGACATTCAATGATTCCGCCCATGCCGGCGATGGCTCCCGCCGCCAGGTGCACGATGATGATCACCTTCGTCACATTAATGCCGGAATAGCTGGCAAATTTGCCGTTGTCGCCCACCATGCGGATCTCATAGCCCCATTTGCTCTTAAACATGAACACATAGGCCGCAAACGCGCAGGCCAGGGCGATGAGAAATCCCACATGGACTCTGGTTCCGGGGATAATGTTGGCCAGCAGCGCGTTGGAACGGTACTGATAGGAAACCAGGGAAGCCACCTGGGGATCCCGCATCATGTTGTTTAACAGATACAGTCCCACGCCCAGCAGGATGTTGTTCATCATCAGGGAAGTCACCATCTCGCTGGCGCCGTATTTTGCCTTCAGAACGCCGGGAATCAGCATAACCACCATGCCGGTGACCGCTCCCGTCACAATGCAGACGATGGGAAATACCACCGGCGGCAGCTGGGGCCAGATGGCCACGATGGAACCGGTGATTCCGGCGATGAAAAAGATTCCCTCTCCTCCCAGGTTAAACAGGCTGGCCTTGAACATCAGGGCCATGGCCAGACCAGAAAAGATCAGAGGCACCGCTGTCTCCACAATATTTCCCAGGTAGCGCTTGGTGGAGAAGGGGCGCAGAAGGAAGATCTTGATGGACTCCACCGGCTGGTCGCTCACCAGCACGATGATCACGAAAGCCACCAGGATTGCCACCAACATGGACACCGCCGTCCTTATGATGGTAAATGAACGCTCTCTGCTCATCCTCTTGCCCTCCTTATCTGTTCTTCGCTGTGCCGCTCAAGCCCCAGCATGTAAAGTCCCAGTTTCTCCTCATTCAGTCCCTCCGTGTTGTCAAAATAAGCCACGATCTCTCCCTCGTACATGACGGCGATCACATCGGAGAGTTTCAGGGCCTCACTCAAATCTGCGGATACCAGCAGCACCGCGCAGCCCTCGTTCCGCAGCTCCATGATCTTTTTGTGGATGATGTGGGCAGCTCCCACATCCACGCCTCTGGTGGGCTGTTCGGCGATAAGAACCTGGGGATCATGGCTGCATTCTCTGGCCACCACCACCTTCTGCATGTTTCCGCCGGAAAGCATGCCCACCTTCTGTTTATTTCCGGAGCAGCGGATCTCGTACTCCTGAATATTTTCATCCGCAAACTCCTCGATCTTCTTATAATCCAGCAGGCCGCCGCGGCAGAATTCTGACGTAGCGTAGCGGTTGGAAACCATGTTTTCCGCGATGGATTCCTGGCCGGCGATTCCCTGCTCGATGCGGTCCTCCGGCACATAGCCGAACTGCATTTTCCGGATTTCCTGGATGGAAAGCTTCTTAATGGAGGTTCCGTTCAGACGGATGTCTCCCTCCCGGACCGCCCGCTTTCTGGTCATTAAATCAATCAGCTCCACCTGACCGTTGCCCTGCACTCCCGCGATTCCAAAAATCATGCCGCTGCGGACGCCGAAACTGACATTTTTCAGCACCTGAACCTTGTTCCGGTCGGTGTAGGACAGATTTTCCACCTCAATCCGCAGCTCTCCCGGCTTCGAGGCCGTTTTTTCAATGGTGGTGTCCATCTCACAGCCCATGATCAGACTGGAGATCTGCTGCTCCGTCACATCCTCCGTCCGGTAGCATCCTACAGAGCGGCTGGATCTCATGACGGTGATCCGGTCCGAGATCTTTTTGATCTCCGGGATCTTGTGGGAGATGAACACAATGGTGTGTCCCTGCTCCTTTAAATGAATCAGCTCCTCAAACAGCTGATCCGTCTCCTGGGGCGCCAGCACTGCCGTGGGCTCGTCCAGAATCAGGATCTCCGCTCCCCTGGCCAGGGCCTTTAAGATCTCAATCTTCTGCTTTACGCCTACCGGGAGGGTTCTGGTGACCGCCTCCGCGTCCACCTCCAGATTGTACTTTTTACTGATCTCCTGGGTGTAGCGGACAGCCTCCGCCTCATTGACAAACATTCCCTTCTTCGGTTCCATGCCCAGCACAATGTTCTGCGCCGCCGTGAAGGACTCCACCAGCATGAAGTGCTGATGCACCATGCCGATGCCGTGGGCGATGGCATCCTTAGAAGAGGAGAACCGAACCGGTTCTCCTCTCAGCAGGATCTCCCCGGAAGAAGGCGGCTCCATGCCGAACAGGATCTTCATCAGGGTGGATTTTCCCGCGCCGTTTTCTCCCACCAGCGCATGGATCTCTCCTTTTTTCAGGTTGAAGTCCACATCCCGGTTGGCGGCGATTCCATTGCCGTAAACCTTAGAGATGTGCCTCATTTCCAAAATATATTCTTCCATCCGGGATACCTCCGTTTAATTACGGGCGCACTGCCTCGCGGATTTCGTTGATCTTCTCTGTGGTAATTCCCTCGGTGGGGGTCATCTCCACCTCGCCGTCGATTACCTTCTGCTTTAACTCCTCGATCTGAGCCCGATCTTCCTCGCTGAGCAGCTGATCATAGAACTCGTTCTCTGCAATTCCCACAGCTCCGTCTGCCAGACCGAACACTTCTCTGGTTCCGTAAGGGATCTCACCCTTCATGGCGCGGTCTACAGCCTTCACTGCGTTGTCAGAAATATTCTTGATAGCGGAGGTGATGATCACCGCTGCCATATCCGGCTGGGAATCCTTTAAAGCCTCTGCCTGGTCAGAATCCACGCCGATGACAAATTTGCCCTGCTCCACGGCTGCGTCAATTACGCCCAGACCGGACTGTCCGGCTGCCGCAAAGATTACAGAAAGGCCGGAGTTGTAAAGCAGAAGCGCGTTCTCCTTTGCCTTTGCCGTATCTGTAAAGCTTCCCACATAGGAAGTGGATACCTTGATATCAGGGTTGATGGCCTGAGCTCCCTCAATGTAGCCTACCAGGAACTCGTTGATGCCGGGGATGTCCATACCGCCTACAAATCCGATGGTGTTCTCGCCCAGCTCAGCAGCCTTCAGGGCGCCGGCAGCTCCTGCCAGGAAACTCATCTCGTTGTTCTTCGTGCCCATGATGTACACATTGGCGGGGGGATTGGTCATCTCATCGTCCAGGTTGATGAACTTCTGATCCGGATACTCCTCCGCAGCCTGCACCAGAGCGTCGTCGTTGTTGCTGGAAATGGTCAGGATCAGGTCATAGCCTGCCTCGCACATATCCACCAGAGCCGGATAGAACTTGGAGGTGTCCGTTCCGCACTCCACATACTCCACCGTCACGCCAAGCTGCTCCTTGATGGGCTCAATGGAATTGAACGCCGCGTCAAAGAAAGACTTGTCTCCCAGGTTTCCGGGGATCATCAGTCCCACCTTGTAATCTTCCGGGTTTACAGCCTCCGCGGAACCGTCTCCTGCCTCCTTGGACGTATCAGCCGCAGCCTCCGTCGCCGCCGTGGTCTCCTCCGGCTCCGGCGCTCCGCAGCCTGCCAGAAGGCCTGCTGTCATGGACATTGCCAGTAATGCTGCTGTCAGTTTTTTCATAAGTGTTCTCCTCTCCACATGAATAAATTTTCTATCGCTAGCCGCTCCCGCGGCATTGGATACTTTATTGGATACTTTTTCCGTCCGGAAATGTCTCCCCGGACCGCGGCCTAAAACCGCTCATCCAGAATCCGGAAAAAACGGTCCAGATCCACCCGATCCGCAAACCGGAAGCTTCCCTCCACCTTCGGATCAATTTCATAGTAATTGGTCTGATCCACCATGGTTCCCCTGGTGAGGGCGCCTCCCAGCTCCACCGTGAATCTTCCTTTCTTTAAGGACACCACCTGCTCGTCCAGAAGATAGGCCACCAGCAGAACGTCGTGGAAGGTGACGGGATAGCCCGTGGCCTGCACAAACAGGTCCACACCCTTTAAAAAGTAGTCCATCCGGCCGTCTTTCCTGGCTCTCCAGGCTTCCAGCCGGTCCTCCCCGATTTTCAGGTATTTGGTCACATCCAGCCCCATCATCACCAGATTTTCACAGGTCTCCATGACAATCCTGGCCGCCTCCGGGTCACAGATGATGTTCCACTCCGGCTGGGAGTTTAAAAAGGATCCTCCCATGCCGATGATCCGCGCCCGGCGCATCAGCTCCGGTTCCCGGATACAGGCCACCGCCAGGTTGGTCATGGCTCCCATGGCCAGGATCACCACATCTGCGTCCTCTCTCAGAGTCTCAAGGATCAGATCATCAGCCTTCCGCTCCCTTTCCGCCGGCGCAGGGGCTGTTTCCCTCTCATTCCGCCTCAGAATGCCGTACTGAATGGGGGCTTCCGTCTCATCAAACCGCCGCTCGATCAGGGCTCTGCCGTATCCGGCGGCCACCGGCACATGGTTCTCTCCCCAGAGATCCAGAAGATCCCGGACCATCTCCGCCCGCTTTTTCACATCCTTATAAACGGTGGTTACTCCCGCAAGTTCCAGCTCCGGGCTGGCAAAGGCCAGCATGAAAGCCGCTGCGTCATCCACATCGTCCCCCAAATCGGTGTCAATGAAAATTCTGGTCTTTTTCATTCTTCCGTTTCCCTTCTGAAAATTTCACAATTCTGAGCTCTGCTTTTTGGGAATCATAAGCAAAATGACCGTATATTTATAAGCACAGCTAATCATTTATTTTTACTTTACAGCTAGAATTATAAACGGGAAAGGGCTGTACGTAAAGGACATTTGTCCTTTTCTTGGGGCAAATATGAAAATTTTGTAAAAAAATGTCAGTTTTCCCCTGTCTTTTTCTTCAGAATGGGACGGATTCTCACCTGCTCCAGAGAAATGTGGCTTCCCTCTCTCACCAGAATGCCCACACATCCCCGGCAAAATCTTCCCATTTTCTCCCGGAGGGACAGCCGGACCTCCCCCTGTTCTCCGCCGCCTTCTCCGGCTCTGCGAGCCCGGACAAAGATTTCCTCCCCCGCGGCCCCTGCGGTCAGGCGCACCGGCTCTCCTTCCCTCCAGGGAAATTCCGTCTCCGCCAGCACTTCATATCCGCTTCCGTCAGGAAGACTCTCTGCCAGGGCCAGCCGGCCTCCGGAAAGGAGAAGGGCGCCGTAGGATCTGGCCGCTCCCTGAACCCGGAAACAGGCTCCCAGAAAACCGCCCTTTACGGGAGTCATGAGAAATTCCGCCTCATAGTCCTCCCAGCTGCACCCGCCGGTGTACATCTCCCCGAAATCGCCGCAGGAGAGATGGAGGGCCCCATTTTCCAGCCAGGCATTTCCCTTCAGCCTGGTAAACTGGCTGATTTCCCGGTGGCCTCCCGGCCACACCTCCTCCTGCTCTTTCTTTAAATCCAGCAGGTAATCTGGCTGCCCCAGAATCCGAAAATCGTCCACCATTCCGGCAAAGGAAAAGCGCTCCAGAGCTCTTCCTTCCATATAAAAGCAGACTCCTGCCTCCCCCAGAAGAGCATCCGTGCCGCCGGGGATGGAAAAGGTCAGTTTTTTCCACTCCCCCGTCTTCAGGGAAACTCTCTCTCCCAGACAGACGGTTCCGTCGTGGAGATCCTTCACGTAGAGAGCTGCCTGAGCCGGCCGGCTGTATTCCGGCAGGTACAGGGACGCCTCTATGGTCTGTCCCGGATAGAGAATGGGGGAGAAAGCGGGATCATACCGGCTGTCTGTAAATTCCTCCGGCCGGTAGTAGGTGTGCTTAAACACGTAAAGCCGCTCTCCCGGCTCCATGACCGAAGCAGAAAATTTCAGAGAACGGCTGCCGGTGCAGGCGGCTTCCTCCGTATTTTCCAGGCGGAACATTTTCCCATCCAGTGCCTCGCCTTCCCCGGATTCCGCCCGCAGCCTCATGGCGTGGGTGGAGCCGGGGTACTCGAAATGACAGAGGGTCTCATCCATCAAAATATCCCGCAGCTCCTCCGGCGGCTCCTCCCCGTCCAGGGCGTAAGCCAGTCTGGCAATGTAGGAGGCAGACTGAGGGATGTCCTGAATGTTGTAATACCCCAGAACGCTGGAGCAGATCAGCAGATCTCCCACCGGTTTCCTCCACTTCTCCCCGATGGCAGACAGGCCCAGGGCCGTTCCCAGAATACAGGCCACATTTCCCACGTTGCAGTCCGTATCCCAGCCGCAGAGATTGCAGATCTCCAGCGTCCGGTCAAAGTCTCCTTCCCCGTAGAGGAGGGCCAGGATCATCACGGAAATATTGGGAATGATGTGGCAGATTCCGGGATACTGGTCATAGCCGTAGTGGGTCCGCACAAACTCAAAGCAGTCCCTCCAGGCTTCTCCTCCCTTCTCATGTTCGTCATAGAAAGACATCACAGCCCGCACCGCCTCCTCGTACCGGCTGCCAGGCTCCACAAAGGACAGGCCGGTCTCTATGATCTTCCTCACATCTCTCTCCTCAAAGGCGGCGCTGATGGAGGCGGCCACAAAGGCGGCCCCGTTTAAACCGTCTCCGTCGTGGGTGACGGAGGCCGCCGCCCTGGCCATTCTGGCTGCCCGCTCCGGTTTTCCCGGATTTACCAGCCCCCAGGTGTCGGAAAAGATCTGGCCGCCAATCTGTTCCGCCATGGTAGAGCCGTTCTGGCGGATGCTGCCGCTCTCCGGAGCCGGAATCCCGCAGCGGAGATTCAGATAGGCGGTGTGCTCTGTGGAGACGCCGTAGCCTCCCCACCAGAAAAATCCGTGTTCAAAGGGGGCGTAATTGATCAGAGCCCTGGCCACGTCCTCCGGCTCCAGATCCCTCACCTGTCCAGGGTGAGACAGTCCGTCCAACACGCACACCCCGCTGTCCTCCAGGGCCCGGAGGAAAAACCAGGGGCCGTTGCTGTCGTCGTCCGCCGCGAAATTCCTGTAATCCGCCGGATAATCCGGCATCCGGTCTCCGAAGAGACTGCGGATCTTCTCCATGGACCACCCCTCAATGGGGGCTCCGTAGCGGATTCCGATGATTTTTGCCAGCCAGCCGCTGTAGATCCGCTCCACATATTCCTGCTTCATCCTCTGCTCCTCCCTGTCTGTCTGCCTAAAAATGAACCTTCCGCCGCGTACTCCTCCATCCGCCGGATGTCCTCCTCCTGAAAGCCCAGGACTTCCCGGGCCAGGCGGAGTTCCTTTGTCATGGTGGTGTCCGACACCGTCCGGTTGTCCGTGTTGATGGTAACCCGGACGCCGGCCTCATAAAGTTTCCGGATGGGGTGTTCCTCCAGGCTGGGCACTCCCTTGGTCTGCACATTGCTGGTGATGCAGACCTCCAGAGGAATCTTCCGGTCCGCCAGTTCCTGCATGAGCTTCTCATCTTTTGCCGCGGCGATTCCGTGGCCGATGCGCATGGCCCCCAGCTCCAGGGCCTTCCACACGCTGTCCGGTCCGGCAGCCTCCCCTGCGTGGATGGTCCGATTTAAACCGTATCTCCTGACCTGGGCAAACAGATCCCGGAACAGGCCGGTGTCATAGACCTCCTCCGCCCCGGCCAGATCCACTCCGCAGACAATGCCGCCGTCTTTCATCTCCGCCGCCAGCTCCACCGTCTCCCGATTGCGGCGTTCTGTCTCCCGGTCATCTCCCCGCATACAGCAGAGAATCAGGCCCAGCCGCAGAGACGGATGCTCTTCCATTCCCCGGCAGACGCCCCGGCCCACCGCCTCCGTCACCTGTCTCTGGGTCAGCCCCCGCTCTGTGGAAAACTGAGGGGCAAAACGGATCTCTCCGCAGGTCACCCCGTCTTCCGCCATATCCTCCGCCAGCTCAAAGGCCACTCGCTCCAGGGCTGCTTCCGTCTGGAGACAGTTTTTGGATACGGCAAACCGGGACAGATATTCCCCCAGACTGCCGCAGGGCACCGGAGCCTGCATGAGAGTCCGAAGCTCCTCCACCGTCTTTGCCGGCAGGGCGATCCCCTGCTCCGCCGCCAGCTCCCACACCGTTTCCGGCCGCAGGGATCCGTCCAGATGCACATGAAGTTCTGTCATAATCTCCTCCTTTTCTCTCTGTCATCTATGTTCCAGAACACGTTTCAGTTCCTCCAGAAATCTCCGGTTCTCCGCCTCTGTCCGCACGCAGATCCGGTAATATCTTCCGTCCAGCCCCGGATAATTGGCGCAGGACCGGATCAGAATCTTCCGCTCCAGCAGTTTTTCCTTTAACCCGGGATCCCCGGAGAAAAACAGATAGTTGGCCATGGAATCCCAGACGGCAAAGCCCAGCTCCTTCAGGCCGTTTTTCAGAAACTCTCTCTGGGCGCGGATCAGACGCCTGGTCTTCTCCACATATTCCGTCTCTTTTAACGCCGCCTCGCCTCCGGCCTGGGCCAGGGCGGACACACTCCAGGGCTGGCGCACCCGTTCCATGGCCTCCAGCACCCTGCCGTCGCTGCAGAAGCCGTAGCCTAATCGGACACCGGCCATGGCATACAGCTTGGTAAATGCCTTCAGCACAAATACATTGGGAAACCGGTCTATCTCTCCCAGAATGGAGTACCTCTCCGGCTCATCCAGAAACTCCCCGAAGCACTCGTCCACCACCAGGAAAATCCCCATCTCCCGGCAGAACTTAGCCATCTCCGTCACGGTCTCCTTCGGCTCTGCCAGGCCGGTGGGGTTGTTGGGATTGCAGAAAAACGCCATATCCGGGTGGAAATCCTCCGCCTTTTTCTTCCAGTCCTCCAGAGAGAAGGCAAATCCCCTCTCCTCCCGGAGCATGCAGCTGACCACCTCTGCCCCTGCTGCCCGCAGGGCCTGACCGTACTCAGAAAAAGAAGGGACGGTCAGAAGAGCCCGCTTGGGAGCAAGTCCCCAGGCCAGCTGAAAAATCAGATCCGCCGCCCCGTTTCCACAGATGATCCGGTCCGCGCCGATCCCATAAGCATTCGCCAGCCTGCCCCTTAAGCGGCGGCAGGCGCTGTCGGGATAGGGAGCCGCCTGATCCACCGCCCGGCGGATGGCCTCCTTCACGCCCTCCGGCATCCCCAGAGGATTAATATTGGCGGAGTAATCCAGCTCCACCTCCTGGCTGTAAATATCTCCGCCATGTCCATATTCTGTCATATCACACCTCACTTTTCTCCCTACCAGATCAGCCGAATGGCCGTCCCGGCCCCAAGGGCCAGAACCAGCCCCAGCCACTCCGCGGCGTACATCAGCCGGTTGGCCCGCACAATGTCCTCCGCCTCCACCGGCCGGCTGTCATCCCCGATATAGGGCTTCTTCACCAGTTTTCCGAAATACCAGGCGTCCCCCGCCAGGCGGACGCCCAGAATCCCGGCGCAGGCCGCCTCCGTCTGGGCGGAATTGGGACTCTTGTGGTTTCTCCGGTCCCTGAGAAAGATCCGCCAGCCGTTTCTCCAGTCCATGCGGAGCACAAAGGCCGCTCCCACCATGAGCAGAGCGCTGAACCGGGAGGGAATAAAATTGGCGGCGTCGTCCAGCCGGGCGGCTGCCCTGCCGAAATACTCATATTTCTCGTTGTGATAACCCACCATGGAGTCCATGGTGTTGATCCCCTTGTAGAGGAATCCCAGCACCGGACCGCCCAGGGCAATGTAGCACAGGGGGGCGATCACCCCGTCGGAGGCGTTCTCCGCCACAGTCTCCACCGCCGCCCGGATAATCCCTTCCTCCGTCAGCCGTTCCGTATCCCGCCCCACAATCATGGAAACGGCATACCTGGCCTTCTCCACATCTCCTTCCCGGAGAGCGTCATACACCTTCATGCTCTCATCTCTCAAAGATTTTGCCGCCAGCAGCTGCCAGCACATGACGGAACCCAGCACCAGGCTGCACACCGGATGGATCCCATGGGCCAGCAGCAAAAGCAGGGCCGGCACTCCCCCGGAAAAGAGAAGAGTGACCGCGCACAGCAGTCCTCCCCCCAGAAGCTCCCCGCCCCTGTCTGCCGGGAGCAGCCGCCGCAGCACCTTCTCCCACCACCGGATCCAGGCCCCTATGGTTCTCACCGGATGATACCAGTTCTGGGGATCCCCCAGAAGCCGGTCCACCAGCACTCCGATTATCAGTCTCACATTCTGTCACTCCACTTCCGTTCTCGTTTGATCCTCTGTTCTCATTTCATCTTCTGTCCTCATTTGATTCGCACCGGGATTCCGGCGGTCACCCGGTAAACCTTCTCCGCCCGGGCAGCCAGCTCCTGACCGGCGGCTCCCACCGCCTCCCGGTACTGCCGCTCTTCTTTATCCACAGGCACTACGCCGCAGCCCACCTCATCCATGGTGACCACCGCCTCCGGACAGTTTTCTGCAGCCCTGGCCGCAAAGGCACGGATCTGAGTCTCTGCTGCCTCCGGATGCTCCTCCAGATAACGGCGCACCTGCTCATGAAAGGAGAGGATCACCGGCCTTTCTCCCCCTTCCGCATCACCGGAATCCGCCATGGCCCGGGCGATCCTCCCCTTTCCCTGGAAGGCTCCTCCTACGATCAGTATCACTGTATTCACTCCTTTATCTCTGACATAGATACCATGATACCATAGAATCGGAAAACTATAAAGCAAAAACCCCGTTTCCCGGAGCGGACTTTCATCCGCCCCGGGAACGGGGTCTGTATTCCAAAATGGATTATGATTGAAAGAATTACTTCTTCTGCACGTACTTTAAGCAGTCAAGGGTTACGGCTACCAGAATAATGATACCGGATACGATGAACTGCAGGTTGGTATCGATGCCCAGGATGGTCAGGGAGTAGGTCAGTGCGGTGAAGATCAGCACACCTACCACCACGCCGGAGATCTTTCCGATACCGCCGGTGAAGGACACGCCGCCCACCACGCAGGCTGCGATTGCGTCAGTCTCCCAGCCCTGTCCATAAGCGGCAGAACCGGAACCCATCATTCTCAGACACTCCAGCCAGGAGCCGAATCCGTAAAGGATGCCGGCCAGGATGAAGGCTCCCACAGTTACCTTGAATACGGAAATACCGGAAACGGAAGCCGCCTCTGCGTTTCCGCCCACAGCGTACAGATTCTTTCCGAAGGTGGTCTTGTTCCAGATGAACCACACCACGATCACTGCTGCCACTGCCCACAGAATGATGGTTGGGAAACCGTTGATTCTGGGGATGACCTTGCCGGGGATCGCGGACTCAATGGCGCCGAAGGACACGCCCTTCGTGGCGTAGGTGGTGAGACCGAAGATGATCAGCATGTTGGCCATGGTGGAGATGAACGGGTGCATCTTGAATTTTGCGGTGAAGCAGCCTGCAACGGTGGTGAAGCAGGTGCACAGCGCCACGCAGACAACCAGAGCCAGAATTACCTTTGCCGGTGTGGGCAGGCCGGTGAAATCAAATACATGGCCGAACACAGAACCGGTGTTGATGCCCTGGTGCATGATGATGGTGGCAGTGGTCATGCCCATGCCGACCATACGGCCGATGGACAGGTCCGTACCTGCAAGGAGGATCAGTCCTGCCACGCCCAGAGCCAGGAACATTCTGGGGGAAGCCTGCTGAAGGATATTCAGCACGTTGTTGTATGTAAGCAGCGGCACTCCCTTGACAATGGGCGTAATCGCGCACAGAATGATGAAAATAATCACGATGGCGATGTACAGACCATTTTTCAGAAGGAAGTCTCTCTTGTTGAAGGTGTACTGGTAGTTCTCCCACCTCTGAGCCACATTCTCTCCAAAGGTGAACTTTGACATGCGGAGCATATCAATCAGGTGATATTTGTACTGGAAGGCAGCGTGCTGTCTGTCCTTCACCGCCTGATAATCTCTCTCCAGCTCCATCTTCGCGTCAAAGAGGCGGTTCTTATGGACGTACTTCTCGTCCTTGATCTCCTCCTGGTTGGTGAGCTTGGAGACGGAGGCCTGATGCTCTTTTTCCAGCTCCGCCACTCTGGCTTTGTATTTCTCCTGAGCGGCAGCTCTCTCTTCCTTGCAGCTTGCAATCACTGCCTGATAGTACTTGTCAAAGTTCGCTTTCAGATAGTTCTCGCCGTCGGCGATGAGTTTGGAAACCTCGCCTTTGTTCTTATCTTCCACGGCCTTGGCCTGTTCCAGTTCCGCCTTCAGCCTTGTAATTTCCTTATCCTTTTCCTGCTGCGTAAAGATATGGTCTCTCTTTACGCTGTCTATATCGTTCTGAAGCTCGACCACCCGGTTGGTTCCGTCTTCTCTGAGACTGTCGAGCTTGGCCTGGATTTTTCCTACATAATCCTCTATGGGCTGACGAAGCTGTTTCTCCTGATCAGCCGTAAGAATGTTATTTTCCTTTGCCATATTCCATTCCCCCATTATAGGTATTTTGCACTGAGCCTCAGCAGCTCTTCCTGATTGGTTTCCTTCGTATTGACAATGCCGGAAAGACGGCCGTTGGACATAACGCCGATCCGGTTGGTGATGCCCAGGATCTCAGGCATCTCAGAGGAAACAACGATAATCGTTTTGCCCTGCTTTGCCATGCTGATGATCAGCTCGTAAATCTCATATTTCGCGCCCACGTCAATTCCTCGGGTGGGTTCATCCATCATAAAGACCTGAGGCTTTCTCTCCAGCCATTTTCCGAAGATGACCTTCTGCTGGTTTCCGCCGGAAAGGCTTGAGATCATGTCGTCCGGTCCCATGCACTTGGTGTGCATGATCTTGATTTCATTGGCTGTGGCCTTCACCATCTTGGTGTTGGAGAGGGCCATACCGGATTTGTACTGCTCCAGGTTGGCGATGGTGGTGTTGAAAGTCAGGTCGCCCTTTAAGAACAGGCCGTTGGCCTTCCGCTCCTCAGTGATCATGGCGAACCCGTGATCAATGGCCTCCTTCGCGCTGTTGAAGTTCATCAGACGGTTATTGAAATACACACGGCCGGCCGCTCTGGTGCGGACGCCGAAGATGGTCTCCAGAAGCTCTGTACGTCCCGCTCCCACCAGTCCGTAGAGGCCGAAAATCTCGCCCTCCCGCACATCGAAGGTAATGTCCTGAAGATGGGGCTCAAACTTCGTGGACAGATGCTGCACAGACAGGATCACGTCTCCCGGAGTATTGTCCACCGGCGGGAACCGGCTTTCCAGGGAACGGCCAACCATGGCTGTGATCAGCTCGTTCATGTTGGTATCCTTTGCGTTCTTGGTCATGACCAGCTTGCCGTCGCGAAGGACGGAAATCTCGTCACAGATCTCGAAAATCTCATCCATCTTGTGGGAGATGTAGATCAGGGCCACGCCCTGCTCCTTTAACATCCTCATCATCTCAAACAGTTTGTCAACCTCCTGCGCCATCAGGGAGGAGGTGGGCTCGTCTAAAACGATCACCTTGGCGTTGTAGGAGATTGCTTTGGCGATCTCACACATCTGGCGCTGGGATACGGACATGTTCCGCATCGGCTGAGTCAGATTGACCGTCATTCCCAGCTTCCGGAAAAGCTCGGAAGCTTTCTTTTTCATTCTTCCCTCATCAACCACACCCATGGAATTAACCGGGTAGCGGCCCAGAAACAGGTTGTCGATGACGTTTCTCTCCAGGCACTGATTTAACTCCTGGTGAACCATGGCCACTCCGTTTTCAAGAGCATCCTTCGGGCCGGAGAAGCTGACTTCCCTGCCGTTTAAGAAGATCTTGCCCTCGTCCTTCTGGTAGGTTCCGAAAAGGCACTTCATCATGGTGGACTTACCGGCGCCGTTCTCGCCCATAAGGCCCATAACCGTTCCCCGCTTCACTTCCAGGTTGATATGGTCAAGCACCCGGTTCCGGCCGAAGGACTTGCTCATACCTTGTATTGATAAGACGATATCATCTTTCTTATCTGCCATACTCATTACTCCTGTGAATCAATTTTTTCAGTTGCAGCGAAAAGCCGGCTGTGGCACCGAAACTTTTCTTTATAAAGTTATCAGGGAGAATTGCTTCTCCCTGATAACCGTTCATTCTCACTTGCGTGAATGATAGATTACTGACTTAACAGAGCGGTGTAGGAAGCCGCGTTGTCGGTCTTCACCATGTTGATGGCGAATGCGTCGTACTGGCTCGGGTTGCCAAGACGGTTCACGATGTTGGCCTCTGTCTGTCCGTCGCCGCCGATGTAGTCAACCTTTAAGTTCAGAAGATCATCGTACTTCTGAAGCAGCGGCTGATAAGTAGCGCTTAAGAAGTTGTCAGCTGCGTTGTAGATATCCAGCCATACAGCTTTCTCCGGATGCTCTGCAGCATCAAGCTGATTGGAAACCGGTGCGTAGGTCACTGTGGAATCCATGAAATCCTGATAGTTGTCAGCAGTAACTGCCACGTTTAATGCGTAGTAGGAACGCTCGTCTGCATTGTAAACATATACGTCGTCGGTCAGAACATTGCCGGCCTCATCAGCGGTGCCGATACCGGTGTCGATATCTACGCCGTCAAGAGCGTTACGAAGAACACGAAGGGTCAGGTAAGCCTGTACGTCTGCGTGCTGGCTGATGGTTCCGCCGTAGCCCTCTGCGATAGCTGCAACAGCGTCGCTGTTTGCATCGTATCCGAAGGTGGGAACGCCGTTGTCCTTGGACCATGCGTTGAACATGGACATGCCCATGCCGTCGTTGTTGGAAACAACAACATCAATGGAATCGCCGAAGGAAGCGGACCAGGTGTTGATGGCGTTTCCTGCGGTAGCTGCATCCCAGGTAGCTCCTGCGGAGTTCTTCATCTCCTGAGAAGCCAGCTCACGGATGGTGTAGGTGGTTCCGTTTACCTCAATGGTTCCATCCTGTACGATGGTGGAAGTTCCGTCGGTGTTGGTTCCCACAGGCGCGCTGTTGATCTCGCCGTTGGCCTCTACGCCGGTTCCAAGAGCGTTACGAACGCCTCTGGTACGGGCGATGGAATCGTTGTGGCCGATATCACCGATTGCCAGAACGTATCCGATGACGCCGTCGCCGTTGCGGTCGATGGTGTCAATGTTTGCCTCGATGTAATCTCTTACCATGGTTCCCTGAAGTTCAGCACCCTGGTTGGCATCGAATCCTACATAATAAGTATTGTCGTTGAAGCTCATCGCTGCCATATCCAGCTCGCCGGTGGAGCTGTTGGACGGCTGACGGTTGAACCATACCAGAGGCTTGTCCTTGTTGGCAACCTCTCCGGTCTCCGCTGCTTCGGTGGTATCTCCTGCCGCAGTGGTCTCAGCTGCGTCGCCGCCTGCTGCAGTGGTCTCTGTGGTGCTGCCGCCTCCGCAGGCCGTCAGTGATAAGGCCATGCAGGACGCCATTGCCAGCGCTGCCGCTTTTTTTGTTAATCTCATTGTTAATTCCTCCCTTTCTTTTTTGATTAGGCACTATGTCCTATCTATGTCTAAAGTATATCATCCCTTTGTGCACATTTCTATATGTTTTTTTTGGATTTCTCTATAATTTTTTTCGTTTTCGGGAGTTTTTTATTGACTTATTTTCCGGCTGCGGCATTTTATGTTCAGATTTTACAAATTTCGCGGTTCCGGCTGCCGGGAAAACCCCGTCAGATTTCCTAAGATTTAGGAAGATTGTCCCGGGTCACCGGCGTCTGGGCGCTGCGGTAGTACTTTCCTCCTTCCAGGGCCACGTGGTCCTCCACCGGCTCTCCCAGGGAAAGGCACCGGGCGATTTCAAAAATGGCGTCGGCGTAGGCTTCCAGATCCTGGTTCACCGTGCCCATGAGCGTTCCCTCCCGGACCGCCTCCACGGCGTCGGGAGTGGCGTCGATGCCCACCAGCCGGATATCCCGGCCGGCCCCGCCGGCATCCACCCGCTCGATGGCTTCGATGGCCCCCAGGGCCATCTCGTCGTTGTTGCTGATCACCAGCTCGATCTCCCCGGGATACTCCTCCAGCCACTGCTCCATCAGGGCGGAAGCCTGGCTTCTGTCCCAGTTGGCAATGCCTCCCGTCACCCGCTCAATGGGCACCTGCCGGTCCTTTAAGGTCTGGATGGACCACTCCGTCCGGATCAGGGAATCCTGGTGGCTACTCTCTCCCTCCAGAAGCACGTATTTTACCACCCCGTCCCCGTTTAAATCCAGACTGGAGTGGTCCGCGTCGTAGGCGTCCGCCAGGATGGTGCCCTGGATCACCGCCGACTCCTTGGCGTCAGCTCCCACATAGTAGAGCCTGTCCCACCGGTCCATGTCCTCCTCCACCGGCTCCCGGTTAAAAAACACCACCGGCACGTCCGCGTCCATGGCCCGGACGATAATGTCGCTGGCGGCGGAGCGGTCCACAATGTTGATGCAGAGGGCGTCGCAGCCCAGGGAAATGAAGCGCTCCACCTGACCGTTCTGGACACTCTGGCTCTCCTTTGCGTCCACAATATCCAAAACCACCTTCAGCCCCGTCTCCTGCTCGTACTCCTTCGCCTTTTCCTCCAGCTCCGCCCGGAGAGTGCTCACAAACGCGTCCTCCCAGCGGTAAATGGACACTCCCAGGCGAATAGAGTTTTTTTCCTCCTGCTCCGCCTTCTCCCCGCAGCCGGACATCAGACAAAGCGCCGGCATGAGGAACAGACAGCCGCAGAGCAATCCTCGTCTCATCGGCAATACCTCCCCGCATTTATTCCATGGGATAGAGCATGGTCTCAAAACTCTTGTCCCACATGTTGTCTCTGGTAATATAGAAATAATCCAGCCGGATGTCTTCCCCGTTTTTTCCGCTCTGAATGGCCTCCACCGCCTTCTCCACGCTGAGATACCCGGCGGTGTACTGGTCGAAGGTCACCAGGCCGTCGATCAGGCCTGCGTCCAGGCTGCCCAGGAGGGAGGTGGTGGAACCCATGCCGTACACGCCGGCCAGCCCCTCCCGGAGAGAGCCGTCCGCCTTTAAAATCTCCGCCGTCTCCGTCAGACTCTCCTTGTCCAGGGCGATCACCGCCGCCTGCTCTCCCGTCCTCTCATATTCTTCCTGCAAAGAGGCCAGCAGGCTTTCTTCCTCTTCCATCTCCCGGAGAACGTAGTCCGCGCCCTGCTCCTTCAGCACGCTTTCCACTCCGTCCAGAACCAGCCCCGTTTCTCCCAATCGGACATCGGCGGCAAAGAGCCAGCAGGATACTCCCGCAGGCAGCTCTTTTAAAGCCTCCTCCGCCAGCCGCCGGCCGGCTTCCCGGCTGTCCACAGAGATCCGGGAGCTGACGGCGCTGTCTCCTCCCGCCGCTCCCAGGACCACAAAGGGAATCTGGGACTTCTGCTCTCTCAGGCTGTCCATAAGGGCCTCCCCCTCCACGGGGATCACCACAATGGCCTGGGCCCCGTCCTCCATTTCCCTGGAAATCAGCTGAAGCTGCTGCTCCTGGCTGATCTCGTCGTAGAGAGTGGTGTAGCTGGTGTCCGCGTAGTAGTCTCTGGCCGCCTGATCCACTCCCTTTTTGAAATTCTGATAGTAGGCGTCGTTCACGTCGTTCAGAATGATGGATACGGGATGGATCTCCACCTCCCGCTCCTTGATGATCAGGTCGGTGGAGGACGCCAGATATAAAAATACCAGCAGGACGGCGCAGACCGCCCAGGCAAGCTTTTCCCGCACTGACATTATTTTCCCTCCCTCTCTGCGATCTCACTGTAGGGCACTGCCGGCAGATGAATGATCACGTCTGTTCCCTCGTCGGGTTCTGATTCGATCCGCAGGCCGTAGGCGTCCCCGAAATACAGGTGCACTCTCTCGTTCACATTCCGCACTCCGATGCCGGATCCTCTCCTGGACGGCACATGGCCGCTGTCCTTGAACAGGTTCTCCACCTGCTCTTTAGTCATTCCCAGGCCGTTGTCCCGTACCCGCAGGTACAGATCGTCCCCTTCTCTCCAGACCCGGATCTGGATCACTCCGTCCCCGTCCATAAACTCCATGCCGTGGTAGATGGCGTTTTCCACCATGGGCTGAAGCATGAGCTTTAAGCTGGCCAGCTCCAGCACGTCCTCATCGGCATCGATCTCGTAGGTGAATTTGTTCTTAAAACGCATCTGCTGGATCATCAGGTAATTGCGCACATGCTCCAGCTCGTCCTTTACGGTGATAATGCTCTTGCCCCGGCTCAGACTGATCCGGAAAAAACGGGCCAGAGCCGTCACCACCCGGACCGCGTCCGTCTTTTTCTCGTTCTCGATCATCCAAACGATGATGTCCAGGGTATTGTAGAGAAAGTGGGGATTGATCTGGGACTGAAGGGTGTCAAACTCGCTCTTTCTCTTGGACTCGTGCTCCGCCACAATGTCGTTCATCAGTCCCTTGATCCTTAAGGCCATGCCCTGGATGGAATGCCCCAGGCTGCGGATTTCCGCCGAACCGCCGATGTAGACCGGGGCGTCCAGATCTCCGCTCTCCAGAAGGCTCACCGACTTTTCCAGCTCCTTGATGGGATTGGTGATCCTGGAGGAAATATAGGCGTTGATCATGGTCAGCACGAAGAGAAACAGCAGCACGATAAACACCACGAAAATCCTGGTCTTCAGCACATTTAAAGTCATGCTGCCGGTGGGATTGACCCCCACTGCCTTCCAGCCGGTGTAGCCGATGGATTTGACGGTGGTGATCCTCTCCTCACCGCCAAACCGCTCCCGGTAGCTGCCCTCTTTTCTGCCGGCCACCTCCAGGTTGTCCTCCTCCATCAGCCCCGCGTTGATCAGCTGGGCCTTGGGATGGCAGATAATCTCCCCGCCGCCGTCCATGAGATAGAGGTAGCCGCTGTCCCCCAGGGATACCTCCCCCACGATCTGATCCAGGCTGTTGTAGCTGACGTCGATGAGGAGAACCCCCTGGGTGGTAAAGGGGCCGTCGGTGATCTCCACCGCCCGGGACACGGAGATCACCCACTTGTACTGAGTCTCGCTCCCGTCAAAAAGATACTGGACGTGGGGCGTGGAAAAATGCAGGTTCTCCGGCTGGGCCAGAGTCTCCGCAAACCACTCCTCCCCGGCAATATCCACATGGGATTTCATCCGTGCCGCCGGCACCACCTCCAGCATCCGGCCGCTCCGGTCAAACACGGCGATATTTTCCACGCTGTCCTTGTTGTTGTCATAGAGCAGCTGCAGCTCCCTGCTGATGGACTCCTGGGAGAGATCGGCGTTCTTGATGACGCCGTAGTAGATGGAATCGGACAATTTCATAATGGTCCTGAGAAAGGACTCCACTGACACGCTCACCTGGCTCACCAGGTTTTCTCCCTCTGTCTCCATGGAGGCGCTCAGCTGATTGGAAAAACGGGTGTTGAGAAACAGGGCGATGAGGATTCCCATGACCAGGGCCGTCACTGTAAAGTAGCTGAATATGGAATAGCGTATGCTCCTTCCTTCCAATTTGTCTTTCATCTGCAGCTCCCCTTATTTGGCTCCCCGGTATTTGGTGGGGGAGACTCCGAACCGTTTTTTAAACACATAGCTGAAATAGTTCTGTTCCTGATATCCCACCTTCGCGGCGATGATATAGGTCTTGTCGTCCGTCTTGTTGAGCAGTTCCACCGCCCGGTTCAGCCGGACCTCCGTCAGGTAGGCGATGTAGGTCTGGCCCGTCTCCTTCTTGAACATGGTGGAAAAGTAGGCCGGGCTCATGTGGAGATACCGGCAGATCTTTTCCACAGAAAGCTCCGGATCGCTGTAGTTTTCCTCAATATACTGTTTGGCGGTGCGGATCATGTTTTTGGCGGTGTTGTCCCGCTCCTGGCCCAGGGCGTCCCCGATGCGGCAGGCCACTCCCAGCAGCCACTGGTAAAAATCCTCCTGCCGGTCCATCTGCCCCAGCACCTCAAAATAATCCCGGTCCGTACCCATGATCTCCGACAGATTCAGGTCATACTGCTGTACCAGCTGGATCACCGTGCTGGCCACGCTGAGAATGTAGGCCTGGTACTGGCGGATGTGGACCTTCTCGTCCATCCGGCCGGCGATTTTTTTCACCGCCGCCTCGATCTTTTCCCTGGGGCCGAACTTGATAGCCGCCACCAGATCCGACTCCTCCTGCTGGTCAAACTGAAGCTTGCCCCGGTTCACCGGCTCCACGTCGTTGATGTAGATCACGCCCCCGCTGCCCACAATGGCCCGGTAGCCCAGGGCGTCCAGGGCGGACTGATAGGAGCGGCCCATTTTGTCCAGGGAGGGACAGCTGACCCCCACTCCCATGGTGACGGACACCTCCAGCACCTTCCGGCACTCCTTGCAGGAGTCGTTTAACAGCTCCACCAGCCCCGTCTGGGTGTTGCCCTCGTCAATGGCGGCGATGAGCACCATCTCTCTGGCGGAGTTAAAAAGCACGAACCGGCAGTAGGCCTTCAGCTTTTCCTCCAGCAGCTGCTTGACGGAGATGGGGATCAGTTCCCGCTCCTGATGGAGGGAGCTGGTGCCTGCCCCGTGTTCCTCCTCCGGCTCCACGTGGATGACAGCCACCACCCATTTCTCCGCTCCCGCAAGATCCAGCTCATATTCTTTCAGCTTCTCCTCAGCCGCCTCCGCGGTCAGGCCGCCGCCCACCAGGTTGTTCAGAAAATGCTCCCGCATCACCGGCAGGCTGGCCACATACCGCTCCCGCAGAAGATCCACGTCCCGGCGCATCTCGATCTCCTCATCCAGATTTTTCCGGATTTTCTTCAGGATGGCCGTCATCTCCTCCACGTTCACCGGCTTTAAAATGTACTCCGTCACGTTCAGCTTAATCGCCCTCTGGGCGTACTCAAAGTCGTCGTACCCGGAAAAAATCACCACTTTAATGGACGGATGTCTCTGATGGATCTTCTCCGTCAGAGTCAGCCCGTCCATGTAGGGCATGCGGATATCCGTGACCACCACGTCCGGTTCCAGAGCCTCCAGCTTCTCCAGAGCCTCCTCCCCGTTTTCCGCGTCGCCCACCACCTCAAAGCCGGCGTCGGCCCAGTCTATTTTCTTTATAATGCTCTTGCGGACTTCTTCCTCGTCGTCCACCAGCATGATTTTATATAACCCCATGTTCAATCATCCTCTCCGATTTTTGGAAATTCCCGCCGTCAGATCCCCGCAGCAAACACCGCCGCTGCCGCCGCCAGCTGCCAGAGCTCCGCCCGCTGGAGGAAATACCCGGCCAGATCGCCGGTCATTCCCCCGAATTCCTTTAAGGCCATGCGCCGGTAGGCGGCAAACACCGCCGCCGCTGCCGCCCCGCAGGCGCAGGCGCAGAAAACTCCCCCGGCAGCCGCCGTCAGGCACAGGGCGCCGGCAGCGTAAACGATCATAGTCCCCTGAACTGCCCGCTCCGCGGCCGTGCGGGAAAACGACGCCGCCAGTCCGTCCTTTTTCGCCTTCGGGAAGGTCACCACCGCCCATCCGGACAGAGCCCGGCTCAGAGTGAATATTCCCGCCGTCACTCCCAGACGGTCCCCGGGAATCAGGCTGAAGGCAGCGGCAAAGCCCAGCAGGTACATGCCGCAGCGGATCACCGCAAAGGCCCCGGTGTGGGGATCCTTTAAGATCTCCAGTTTTTTCTCCCGGTCCCCGTAGGAACATCTGGCGTCCGCCGTATCCAGATAGCCGTCCATGTGGATCCCCCCCGTAACCGCCAGGGGAATGAGGACGCCGATGCAGACTCTGGCTGTCTCCGCCAGATCCAGCGCTTCCGCCGCCCGGCCGAAGAGAAGGTAAACGCCCCCGATCACCAGGCCGATAAGGGGGAAAAAGCAGAGGGCGTATTTCATCCCCTCATCGCTCCAGGAGACTCTGGGCATGGGAATCTTTGAGTACATGGAAAAGGCAATGGCAAAACTGCGCAGCCATCTCATCGCTCCCACCTCCCCCGGAAATCCTCCGTCTTGATCCGGACAGGAATGCCGAACACCACTTCCGTCACTTCCCCGGCCTCCCGCGCCAGCGCTTCATTTAACTGCCCCAGGACCTCCAGATAGTCCGTGGTGTCGGGATCGTAGGCCGTGCCGTCGGAGAAGATCTCGTTGGTGACCACTGTCACCTCCCCGGCCCGGTCTGCAATTCGCCGGATTCCGGCGAGAATTTCCTCCCTCGTCCCGGCTTTTCTCTCCTCCCGGCTCATCCCGGCCCGCTCCTCCCGGAAAAACTCGTTGGCCGTCAGGTTGGACAGGCACTCCAGGAGGACGGCGCTGCCCTCCTCCAGCTCCAGCCGGCCCAGATCCACCGGGCACTCCACGGTCTCAAAACCTTTTCCCGCCCGCATCTGCCTGTGGCGGCCGATCCGGCTGCGGCACTCCTCATCCCAGGGGATCATGGTGGCGATGTAATATCTCTTTCTCTGTCCCAGGGACAGCAGCTGGTCCTCCGCGTACCGGGATTTCCCGCTGCCGCTGCCCCCGGTGACCAGCCTAAGCATGGGAGAACTCCTGGTACTCCTCCAGGGAGTTTTCCTGAAAGGTGCTCATGCGGCTGTACACGTCGGCGGCCATCTGAAACAGGGGCAGGGCCGCCACAGCCCCGGTGCCCTCTCCCAGGCACATGCCCGCCCGGATCACCGGCGTCAGGCCCAGGGCGTTGAGCACCATCTCCCCCGCCGGCTCCGCCGACACGTGGGAGGCAAGCATAAAGTCCGCGCAGCCGGGACAGAGGCGCTCCGCCGTCAGGGCTGCCACACCGGAGATAAATCCGTCCACCACCACGGGGATGCCGTACTGGGCTCCTCCCAGAAACACTCCCGTCAGGCCGGCGATGTCCAGACCCCCCACCTTTTTCAGCACGTCCACCGGATCTTTCCAGTCCGGGCGGTGGAGGGAAATGGCCTTCTCAATCACCTGAATCTTCCGCTCCAGAGCCTCATCGCTTAAGCCGGCTCCACGACCGGTGACCTCCTCCGCCCTCTTTCCCAGAAGGACGGCGGCCACCGCGCTGCTGGTGGTGGTGTTGCCGATGCCCATCTCTCCCGTGGCGATGATCCGGCAGTCCTGCTCCTTCAGCTGTCTCACCTGGTCGATTCCCACCTGAATGGCCGCTCTGGCTTCCGCCTCCGTCATGGCCTCTTCCCTGGCCAGATTTCTCGTGCCCGCCATGATCTTGCAGGAACGCAGGGGGTACTTGCGGCCGCAGTCCTCCAGACTGTCCGCCACTCCCACATCCACAGGCACCACCTGGGCCCCTGCACGCTCAGCCATAATACACACGCTGGCGTTGCCTTTCGTAAAATTCCTGGTCACCGCCGCGGTCACCTCCCGGCCCGTCTGGCTGACTCCCTCTTCCACCACGCCGTTGTCGGCGCACATGATCACCACCGCTTTCCGGTCCAGACAGATGTCCGGGCTGCCGGTCATCCCGGCGATGCGGATAATGTCATCCTCCAGCACTCCCAGGCCGTGGAGGGGCTTCGCGATGTGATTCCAGCGGTATGACGCCACCTCCATGGCCTTTTTATCCAGCTCTCTCATGATTATCATTTCAGATGTTCCTTTCTGAAAATTCTGCATTTTCTCAAAAATTCTTCCGGCACTGCCCGGTTGGACGGATAGTACAGGTGGGGAAAACCGGCGGTCACTCCCCCGGTCCTCTCCATGCAGGACCAGCTTCTTCCCCCCGCCGGCTTTACCGCCCGGCAGCAGGAGCCGTTCTCCGTACAGTCCCAGTAGTGAAATTCATGTCCTTTCACCGGGCCCTCCTCCAGTCCCTGAAGCTCCAGATAGCCGAAACGGGTAAGCCGGCCCGCATTTTTGCAGGATCCCGCCAGATGTCCGGCCATGGCGTACATTCTCCCGTCCGTTCCCTCCAGCTCTTCTTTTAAATACATAAAGCCGCCGCACTCCGCCATCACCGGAAGACCGCTTTCGGCCGCCCGCCTCACACTCTCCCGCATGGAACGGTTCTGTTCCAGACCGGCGGCGTAAATCTCCGGATATCCGCCGCCCAGCAGAAGGCCGCAGATCCCCTCCGGCAGCTCTTTGTCCCGCAGGGGGCTGAATTCCACGATTTCCGCTCCCAGTTCCTCCAAAAGGCGAAGATTTTCTTCATAATAAAAGCAGAACGCCTCGTCCCTGGCCACTGCCACCGGAACAGTCTCCCCGGAAAACGCCGGCGCCTGCCCGCCGGTATGTACGTGACAGGCGGACAAATCCCGGCACCCCGCCGCCAGTTCCAGCAGGCGGTCCAGATCCAGATGGCGCTCCATCTCCTCTGCCAGGCGGGTCAGGCTCTCCTCCAGCTCCTTCACCTCCCCCGGCATCACCAGACCTAAGTGGCGGCTCTCCAATCGGATATCCGGAAGTTTCGGCAGACAGCCTAAGAACGCCGCCCCCGTCTCCTCGATAGGGCCCCGCAGACGCTCCGCCATCATGGGGCTGGTGCAGTTGACGATCACTCCCGCGATGGAGCTGTCCTTTCTGAATTCCAGAAATCCCTTCACCAGGGCGGCCAGGGAGAGACCTGCACCTCTGCCGTTTACCACCAGCACCGCCGGCGTCCCGGTGATGGAGGCAATGTGATAGGAACTGGCCTCCGCCGAATCTCCTCCCAGGCCGTCGTAGTAGCCCATCACTCCCTCTATCACCGTGATATCCCTATCCGCCGTCTCTTCCCCCACCCGGCGGCGGATCTCCCCGGGGGAGGAAAAATAGGAGTCCAGATTTCCGCTGGCCACTCCCAATACCGAGCGGTGAAACATGGGGTCGATGTAGTCCGGCCCGCACTTGTAGGCCCGGCAGGAAAGTCCCCGCCTCTTGAAAGCTGTGAGCAGCCCGCAGGTGAGCAGGGTTTTCCCCGTCCCGCTCCCCGGCGCTCCTATGAGGATTCTTCCGCCCATGGACACTCCTCCCCTCCAAATGAAATGATATACACCGGGTTCTGGCCCATCATCAGATGGTGGCTTCCCGCCGTCCGGCTCCTGGCCGTCTGCACGGATACGATCTCCCCGGAAAGATCCCTTTTCTTCATATAAGAAAGGACCTCACCCAGGCTCTCCAGGGAGATCACGTTGATCACCACCCGGATCCCGGGATTTTTCTCCAGCAGGGCGTCCAGGATCGGCCCCATCTTCCCGGCGCTCCCGCCGATGAAGGCGTGGGTGGGAACGGGCAGGCCCTCGAAGGCGTCCGGGGCGGTTCCCGGCACCACCGTCACCCGGTCCGCCTGAAATTTCTCCCTGTTTTTCCGGATCAGCTCCAGGGCATCCTCCTCCTTCTCCACCGCAAATACCCGGCCGGCGCCAAGGAGAAAGGACGCCTCCACGGAAACGGAGCCGGTGCCGGCGCCGACGTCCCACAGGACAGAATCCGGCTTCAGCTCCAGCTTGGAGATGGACACGGCCCGCACCTCGCTTTTTGTCATGGGGACTCTGCCCCGGATAAACCATTCGTCTCTCACTGAACGTCCTCCTCAATCCAAACCACTGCCAGGGAGGCAAACTGTTCCTTTGCCAGTTCCTCCGGCCGGCCTGTGACCACCCGCTCTCTCCGGGAACCCAGATGCTCCCCCACGGACACGGTCACCGGAAGGCCTTCCAGTTCCCGGCAGATCTGCTCCGCCCGGCAGTCGCCTCCGGTGAGCACAAACACTTTTTTATGATTCTCTGCCAGCGCTCTCACGTCCTGCTGCCGGCCGTGGCGGCTGGCGATCGCCGCGTCCTCCCAGCTTTTTCCGAGAACACAGGCCATGCGGGACAGGGAGGAGATCCCCGGAAGAATTCGGATTTCCCACTCCCGCTTTTTCCCCGCCTCCCGCAGAAAACCGGCGGTGCCGCTGTAAAATCCCGTATCCCCGGAAAACAGCACCGCCGCCCGGCGGCAGTCCGGATGGACCTCCAGCCACTGAAGGACAGGGCCGGGCAGGTACTCTCCCACCATCTCCGGCTGCCTGCCCCCGCCAAAGCGGGCAAATACCTCCTTCGCCCCCTCCAGCAGGCGGGGGGCGCCAAAGACAGCCTGACTGTCCAGCAGAGCCTTCACCGTCTCCACCGTCATGGTGTCCGCCGTTCCCATGCCGGCTCCCGCCAGCACAAGAAGACGGGGGGACGGAGCGGCTGCCTGGGGAGCCATCCCGTCCAGAATCTCCAGAGCCCGCTCCAGGCTGACTCCTTCCGTCTGGGCCGGCCGGCCCACCACGACCACGCCGGCCCCGGCGGCCTTCGCCGCCTCCAGCTTTTCCTCAAAGCCTCCCGCTTTCCCCGCCTCTTTCGTCACCAGCCAGAAGGCGGAAGCCATCCTCAGCATCGCCACATTCATCTCCGCGGAAAAGGGGCCCTGAAGGGCAAAAATGTGGCTGCCGGGGAACCCTTTCTCCTCGCAGGCAGCCAGCACGGCGGAGGTGGGAAGGACTCGGGCATACACCCGCTCCCGGTAATCCTCCAGGGCGGTAAACGCTCCCAGCTCCTTGCTCCCGGTGGTCACCAGAATATTCCCCTCCCGGCCGGCCAGGAAATCCACCGCCTCCTTCACTGTCTCCACAGTGACTGTGGATTCCGCCTCCTCCCCGTTCTTCTCATCCTGGGGCGTTTCCGCCCGCAGCACCCGCAGAAGGGGAATGTGATTGTCCCCGCAGACCTGGCGGATATTTTCCGTCACCAGGGCCGCGTAGGGGTGGGTGGCGTCCATCACCAGTCTGGGATGTTTCTGCCGGATCCAGGCTTCCATCTCCTCCCGGTCCATGGGACCTTTATGTACGTCCAGCCAGGGGCTTTCCGGCAGCAGGCCGGCGCCGTAGCCGGTGGCCACACTCACCGCAGCCGGGATCTTCCGCTTTTCGCAGTATTCTGCCAGAATTCTCCCCTCACTGGTTCCTCCGAATATGATAATCTCTGTCACTTCTGCTCTCCTGTCTGTATCCTGATAAATTCTGCTGCCAGAGCGGTGGTGATTCCTCTCCCTTTCCGCTTTCCCGCCAGCAGAAATCCTCCGTTTTTTCTCTCCAGAACGGCCGCCATGGCCGCCCGCTCACAGACGCAGTCCACTCCCGCCGTCTGCCTCACAAACTCCGACGAGGAAAAAGAACCTGGAATCCGCTCCATGGCTTCCCTGGAAAAAGTGAGGAAGGGGACGTTCCACATCCGGGCCAGTTCCTTTACCCCCTCTTCCTCCTTTTTTAAATCCGCGCTGGCGATGGCCCGCACTGCCCGGCGGTCCACTCCTCCTTCCTCTAAGGCGGCCAGAGCCTCCGCTTCCAGCTGACTGGCCGGAATTCCCCGCCGGCAGCCCATTCCCAGCACGACAGCTCTGGGGATCAGACGCAGCACCCGCTCGCTGCTCCGGCTGGACCAGGTGATCCACACCGCCAGTCTGTCCGGTTTCATCCGGCTCAAGTCCTCCCCCGTTCCCGCAAGCTTTACCCCGGCGGGCAGGTTTCCATCCACGGGAAAATCGCTGAACAGCTCCGCCGTCTCTCCCGCCAGCACCCCGGCGGACACCTGTTTTGCCAGCTCCCGGTCGCTGAGAACACAGCCGTTCTCCGCCCCCAGCACATCCACCGCAAAACGGCCGTTGATGTCCGTGGCGGTGGTGATCACAGGAACTGCGTCAAGGACGGCAGCCAGATCCGCGGCCAGGCGGTTGGCTCCCCCCACATGGCCGGACAGGAGGGGAATCACAAACCGGCCGCCCTCATCCACGGAGAGCACCGCCGGATCCCGCAGCTTATCCCGCACCCAGGGCGCAATGGCCCGCACCGCGATGCCGCAGGCTCCCACAAAGATCACCGCCTGACAGCTCCCGAAGGCCTGTTTCGTCCACTCTCCCAGGCTTTCCCGGAGAACCTTCAGGCCGTCCCCCTCTTCGGAGAATTTCTCCTGAATCCAGCCCTGACAGTCCCAGCCAGCCTGTGTCATAACTTCCGTAATCCGGCGGTTTAAGCGGCTTCCCCGGCCGGTAAAGCTGATCACCGCAGCCCTCACAGACCCACCTCCCCGAACACGCCCAGACCGCTGGAAAACAGGATTACATCCATGTCCACTTTTCCATCCGTCCAGTCCAGAATCTGCTGTCTCAGCCGCTTTGCGGCGAAATCCCCCGTAATCCGGCGGATTCCCTCTTCTTCCAGGTATTCCACCGCCTCCTCCGTGGTATTGGAGGCCAGGATCTTCTCCCGGAGGCGGCTGTCTTTTGCCTTTGGGGGAACCGCTCCCTCTACGCAGTCCCAGAGGATCTCCATCCGCCGGTCCCCGTAGCGGGAGTGGGTGTTTTCCACGCCGCCTGCCGCCTTGATCAGCTTTCCCGCGTGACCCACCAGCAGGCCCCGGCGAAATCCCTCCTCCTCCATAAATTTCATGGTGTCCCTGATGAAATTGCTGCATTTAACTCCCTGGTCCAGGGAGATTCCCAGGTGCTCTTTTAAAAAGGCCTCCCCGTAATTTCCCGGGGTGACCACCAGATAGTCCGCTCCCTCCACCGCCTTCATGTGGATCTCCAGCCGGATGGTGGCCGTTAAGGCCGCCTCACTCATGGGCTCCACAATGCCGGTGGTTCCCAGAACGGAGAGACCGCCCACGATCCCCAGCTTCGGGTTAAAGGTCTTTTCCGCCAGTTCCTCCCCCGCGGGAATCTCCACGGTGACCAGCAGAGGACCGGGATCCTCTCCCGCCCTGCGGACCTGATCCACCGCCTTCCAGATCATCTCCCGGGGGACCGGATTGATGGCCGCCTTCCCCACAGGGCAGGAAAGGCCGGGCTTTGTCACCCTGCCCACGCCTTTTCCCCCGTCTATGTAAATGCCGGGATAATCCCCGCTGGCATACCAGGAAGGATCCGGATCCCTTTCCACCTTTTTTACGGCCGCGCAGATCATGGCCTGATCTGTCACATCCGGGTCATCCCCCGCGTCCTTTTTTACGGCAAAGGAAACTCCCTTTTCCGTCTCCCCCAGATAGCTTACCGGAAGCTCCGCCAGCCCTTTTCCGGTGGGAATACTGCATCGTTCTATTGTCTCTCCCCTGCACAGCAGCCAGGCGGCGGCCTGGGCCGCCGCGGCCGCGCAGGTTCCCGTGGTGTATCCGCTTCTCAGCTCCCGGTCCATGGGATCACTCCTCCTTCCGGCACATTCATGCCTACCATTATAGGAGATTTTCCCCGTTCTTGCAATCGCCTTTTCCCCGGGGGAAAAGGCGGCCGCCGCCGGAAGTCCCGGATTTTCAGGGCTCTTCCCGCCTTAAAGCTTCCTTCTGCATTTCTTTTTTCCTCTTGGTGATCAGGCCGCCGATCCGCCCGCTCTCCTTTGCCGTCAGGCTTCTCCAGCCGCCTTCCATCACTTTATCTCCCAGCCCCAGTTCCGTGGCGATCTCAAATTTCAACATCTCCTCCGGTTTTAAATCTCTCGGGTCAAATCCTTTTTTCTTCTTTTTTTCAGACATAACAGGGCATACTCCTTTCCGTTTTCGTACTAAGAGTATGCCCTTAACCGGTTTCCCCTATTCAGTTTTCCGGCGTCCCCGTCCTGGGACGTCCCCCTTTTTTTCGTCAATACCTCCTCCGGGGCATGATGATGGCTGCCACAATGTAGGCAAACAGCCCCGGTCCGCTGAACAGCAGTATGGCCCAGATCAGGCGCACAATGGTGGGATCAATGTTGAAATACTCTCCCAGACCGCCGCACACTCCGCACAGCACCTTGTTTTCATCAGAACGATATAACCGTTTCTCCATAATCTCTTTCCTCCTATCCTTCAAAAGAAATGTCAATATTTCCCACGCCGCAGCTCAAACGCATCTGTTTTCCGCCGGTTCCCGCCGGAAATCCCAGACTCCCGTCCCGGCACTCAAACTGGCCGGAATGGCTTTCGCCGTCCAGGGTAACCTCACCCAACTCGCAGTCCACTTCGTAGGAAAAGTCTTCCCTGGATCCCAGGATCCCCAGCTCCAGGCTTCCCACACCGCATTCAGCATCCACGCCGGAGGCGATATCCGCCTGGTCAATGTTTAAATAACCCACGCCCACGTCGGCGTTCAGCCAGTCGGCCTCCAGGACGCGGATATCTCCGTACCCGGCTCCGGTGTCCAGATCGACCTCTCCGGCTCTCACGGCGTCCGCCTCCAGATATCCAGCTCCCAGATCCAGGGAAACCGCGTCAAACCGGTATCCGGCGGGCACCGTCACCTCCACGGTACAGCTCTCATCCCCCCGGCCTTCCAGCCACCGCCTCAGGCCGTTTTCCATCAGCCCCCGGCCGCTGCCCATTTCTCCGCCGTCGATACTCAGGCGGCTGCCGTCTTCCTGAAAGGAGGCAGCGCCCCTGGGATCGCGGATCCGCAGCGTAAGGCGGTCTGTATCTCCTTCGCGGATGAAAAAGCTTCCAGCGCCCACATCCGCCGTCAGCTCCGTAATCCCGTCAAAGGAGCACTCCTGGGTCTCATCCCAGTTTTCCTCCCAGTAGTCTTCCCAGCCCCAGCCATTGTGCCGGTGGATCATCCCGTCTCTCAGGGACCTGGGAAGAGTGGCTCCCGCCACCGCCGAGACAGTGACCACAATCACTCCCAGCACAATACACACCACGCCCGCAATACTTGTCACCAAAGCGAATTTTTTCATGCCTGCCTCCTCCCTCTGTGCATCAGACGGTTGCACCAGTCCAGAATCCTCCGGAACAATCCGGGAATCAGTTTTCCATAAAACCACACAGACAGCACCAGCAGCAGGAGGCCCACGCCGGCGGCGATGAGGCCGATGCCGATAAACAGAGCTCCTGTCAGACCGTCCGCGAACAGATAAACCGCTCCGCCCACAATGGCCGCGATCCCGCCAATCAGGCAGCCCACCGCTCCCAGGGCGACGCAGAAGAAGATCGCTAAGATGGTGAGGGCAATGCCTGCCGCCACGCTGAACACTCCTCCTCCCACGCTGAACACCACCGGAGCCGCCACAATGATCAGAATGGCCCAGAGCACAATCTTCAGCGCCCGGCTGGTTCTGACCTCATCCGGCTTTTTTTCCGGCCGGCCGCTGCCGTTTTCCCAACTGCTGCCATTGTCCCGGCTTCCGCCCTGCCCCGGATCGGATGGCCCGCGACCGCCGCCGTTTCTTCCGCCGTCTCCGGCCTCCGGCTTCTGAACCTCATAGCCCGGATCCTTAAACCGCTCGTCCCCGTAACCGTTCTCCGTGAATTCTCCTCCCTCTTCCATGTTTCCGCTGATGCTGGCCCGGATCATGGCCGCCACCCGCTCCGGGCTCCCGAACTCCTGGAGCACTTTCTCTTCATTTTCCGGACCGGCTTCATCCAGATAATCTCTGTAATAGGCCAGGGCATCTGATCGTTCCTCTTCACCGATATCCTGGAGCAGGTACTCCAGCTCTTTCATAAACTCTTCTCTGCTCATCAGACTGCCACCTCCAAAATTCCCGTAATTTTTTTCGAGTAGACCATCCATTCCCCCTGGTACAGGTTCAGCTGCGCCCTTCCCTTCTCCGTAATCTTGTAATACCTTCTGTTTCTTCCGTCAATCGCCTTATCGTAGACTTCCAGGCACTCTTCTTTCTGAAGCCTGCGGAGGACCGGGTACAGGGTCGACTCTGAAATGTCGATGGCCGTTCTCACGTCCTGGGTGATCTTGTACCCGTAAGTTCCCTCCCGCTCTCTGGACACAACTGCCAGAACAATGGCGTCCAGCAGGGCGGCGCCTGTGTTAAATACCATGCGACGCACCTCCCGATTTCCATAATATTAGATTTCGTCAGATATTATACGGGATATAATATCTGTGTATAATATTATATATCATATAATATTATACCTGTCAATAGGCCGTCACCGTTTTTCTTTCTCCATCACAAAATTGGTGAGAAGCACTCCCCGGCGCTCCACCTGCTGCTCCTTTACCACCCGGTATCCCCGCTTCTCAAAAAAGGGCCGGGCCGTCAGTGACGCATGAGTCACCATCCGCTTCCCCGAAGCCGCCTTCTCCAGCCGGTCGCAGATGGCGGTGGCGATCCCTCTCCCCTGATATCCGGCGTGGACGTACAGCCGGTCCAGATAGCCCGTCTCATCCATGTCCCCGAAGCCGACGATCTCTCCGCTCTCCACCGCCACCAGAGTGTGGTGATTCTGAAAAGACTGATCCCACTGTTCCAGATCCACCTGACCGGTGGCCCACGCGTCCAGCTGCTCCTTCGTGTAATCCCTCGCGTTCACGGTGTGGACCGTGCGGTAAAACAGCTCCGCCATCTCCCTGCAGTCCTCCGGTTTATATTCTCTGATTGTCATTTTCCTCTCCTCCTGCCTCCATTATACCGACCCTTTTTTAAAATGCAATTCCCCGGATTCAGGCGGCATCCCCTGTCCGCGATACCGCGGGCAGCTCACAGCAGAGCTGTTCGCTGTCCGTTGCCCGGCAAATGTCCGCCCATGCAAGCATGGCGGCCGCTTGCCGGGCGTATCGCACAAAAAAGCCGGCGGAATCCTCCGCCGGCCCTTCTGGCTTCTGACTGCTTTTCTATTATAAGGAATACTTTTATAAGAAATACTTTACGCCGCTCTCAAACAGCTTCAGATCCTGTTCTCCGTAAATGTTCATGGCTACCGCCTCCCCGCGGCGCTCCGCGTGGGCCATCTTGCCGAAGATCCGGCCGTCAGGACTGGTGATGCCCTCAATGGCCATGTAAGAGCCATTGGGATTCCAGTACTCGTCCATCGTCGGATTTCCCTGATCGTCCACGTACTGGGTCGCCACCTGTCCGTTCTCAAACAGCTTCTTTAACCAGGCAGCGTCCGCCACAAACCGGCCCTCGCCGTGGGACGCCGGGCTGCAGTACACTCCGCCCAGCTCCGCTCCCGCCAGCCACGGGGACTTGTTGGAAACCACCTTGGTGTAAACCATCTTGGATACATGGCGTCCGATGGAATTCATGGTCAGGGTGGGGCTGTCCGCCCTCTGCTCCGTGATGGCTCCCTCCGGCACCAGTCCCAGCTTGATCAGGGCCTGGAAGCCGTTGCAGATGCCAAGCATCAGGCCGTCCCGCTCTTTTAACAGTTTTCCGATCTCCTCCCGGATCAGGGGATTGCGGAACACGGTGGCAAAGAATTTCGCGGATCCGTCCGGCTCATCTCCGGCGGAGAAACCGCCGGGGAACATGACGATCTGTGCCTTCGCGATCTCTTCCCGATAGGCCTCCACCGACTCCCGGATGTGGGCGGGAGTCAGGTTCTTAAACACCTTCGTCACCACCTTAGCGCCGGCCCGCTCAAAGGCCTTCGTGCTGTCATACTCACAGTTGGTGCCGGGGAATACGGGGATGAACACGGTGGGACGGCCGATCTTATGGCCGCACACGGCGATGGAATCCGCCCGGTACAGTCCGGTCTCCACCTTTTCCTCCTTCACGCCGGAGCGGGTGGGGAATACCTTCTCCAGGGTGCCCGTCCAGGCCTTTAAAGCCTCATCCATGGAAATGGACACATTGCCGTACTCCAGGACGCCGCGGTCCGTCACCTCGCCGATCACCGTGTAGGTGATGGCAAGCTCGCCCACCTTGCCGTCCGGCACCTCGCAGACCACATTGCCCCAGCCGGGAGCAAAGAAGTCTCTGGGATCCACATTGTGCTCGATCTTCACGCCCAGCTTATTTCCGAAGGCCATCTTGCTCACCGCCTCCGCCATGCCGTGGCGCTCCACCGCGTAGGCGGAAATGATCCGTCCCGCCTGAATGTCCTCGCGGAGCTTTCTGTAGCCTTCCATGATCCGTCCGTACTCCGGCAGATCATACGGATCCTTCTCAATGGAGAAGACCACGATCTTGCTGCCGGGACGCTTAAACTCCGGAGTGATAATGTCCTTCCAGCTGGCCACATCCACGGCGAAGGAAACCAGGGTGGGGGGAACGTCGATCTCTCCGTGCTCCTCGTCATTAAAGGTTCCGGACATGCTGTCCTTGCCTCCGATGGAGGGCAGGCCAAATCCCATCTGGGCCGCGTAAGCTCCCAGCAGAGCCGTAAAAGGCTGGCTCCACCGCTTCGGATCCTCGCTCATCCGGCGGAAATACTCCTGGAAGGTAAAGCGGATCCTGGAATAGTCTCCTCCCGCCGCCACAATCTTGGCGATGGAGGACACCACGGCGTAAATGGCTCCGTGGTAGGGGCTCCAGCTGGACAGATAGGGATCAAATCCGTAGCTCATCATGGTCACCGTATCCGTATGGCCTTCCAGCACCGGCAGCTTTGCCACCATGGACTGGGTCTCCGTCAGCTGGTACTTTCCGCCGTAGGGCATATAGACGCTTCCCGCGCCGATGGATCCGTCAAACATCTCCACCAGGCCCTTCTGGGAGCAGACGTTTAAGGATGCCAGCATATTCAGCCAGGCTTCTCTCACGTCGCCCACCTCTTTCCGCTCAAAGAGGTTTCCCTCCCGGTTCGGCACCTCCAGAGTCACATCCGCCTCCTGATGGGCGCCGTTGGTGTCCAGAAACGCGCGGCTGATGTTGACGATGGTGGTTCCTCTCCAGTTCATCACCAGGCGGGGTTCCGCCGTCACCTCTGCCACTGTCACCGCCTCCAGGTTTTCCTCCTCCGCGTATGCCAGGAAGCGGTCCACATCCTTCGGGTCCACCACCACAGCCATACGCTCCTGGGACTCGGAGATGGCGATCTCCGTGCCGTCCAGGCCGGCGTATTTCTTCGGAACCTTATCCAAATCGATTACCAGGCCGGGAGCCAGCTCTCCGATGGCCACGGACACTCCGCCGGCTCCGAAATCGTTGCATTTCTTGATGATCCGGCTCACCTCCGGGCGGCGGAACATTCTCTGAATCTTCCGCTCCGTGGGGGCGTTTCCTTTCTGAACCTCAGCGCCGCAGACCTTGATGGACTCCTCCGTGTGCACCTTGGAGGAACCGGTGGCTCCGCCGATTCCGTCCCGCCCGGTGCGTCCGCCTAAGAGAATGATCACATCCCCCGGGTCGGAGGTCTCCCGGATCACGTTCTTTCTGGGAGCCGCGCCCATAACCGCGCCGATCTCCATCCTCTTGGCCACATAGCCGGGATGGTAGATCTCCTTCACATATCCGGTGGCCAGACCGATCTGGTTGCCGTAGGAGCTGTAGCCGTGGGCCGCTCCCGTCACCAGCTTCTTCTGGGGCAGCTTGCCCTTTAAGGTCTCGGAGAGAGGTCTGGTGGGATCCGCCGCTCCCGTCACTCTCATGGCCTGGTACACGTAGGTCCGCCCGGAGAGGGGATCACGGATAGCTCCTCCCAGACAGGTAGCCGCGCCTCCGAAGGGCTCAATCTCCGTGGGATGATTGTGGGTCTCATTTTTGAAATTGATCAGCCACTCCTCGGTAACGCCGTCGATTTCCACCGGCACCACGATGCTGCAGGCGTTGATCTCCTCAGAAACTTCCATATCCTGGAGTTTTCCCTCCGCTCTCAGCTTCTTCATGGCCATGAGCGCCAGGTCCATGAGGCAGACATACTTGTCAGACCGTCCCTGATATACCTCCTCCCGGTCCGCCAGGTACTGACGGTAGGTGTCCTCCATGGGCGTCCGGTAATCCCCGTCGGTGAAGGTCACGTTTTTCAGCTCTGTGGAGAAGGTGGTGTGGCGGCAGTGATCAGACCAGTAGGTGTCCAGCACACGGATCTCCGTCACGGAAGGATCTCTCTTTTCCTCATTCACGTAGTAATTCTGGATGTGCTGGAAGTCCTTGAAGGTCATAGCCAGGTTAAAAGAGCGGTACAGTTCCTCCAGCTCCTTCTCATTCAGGCCGCAGAAGCCATCCAGAATCTTCACATCCTCCGGTGTCTCAAACTCCGTCACCAGAGTGTCGGGAATCTCCTCGGAGGCCTCTCCGGAATCCACCGGGTTAATGCAGAAAGATTTGATGGCCGCCGTCTGCTCACCGGTCAGTTCTCCAGAAATCACATAGGTGGTGGCGGTGCGGATCACAGGCTCCTCATTTTCATTGAGCAGCTTCACGCACTGCTCCGCGGAGTCGGCTCTCTGATCAAACTGTCCCGGCAGATACTCCACGGAAAACACCGTATCTCCCTCCTGCTTCGGGAATGTCATCTCATAGCAGTCGTCCACCGGCGGCTCAGAGAAAATAGTGCCCAGAGATGCCCGGTACACTTCATCTGAAAGATTTTCCATATCGTAACGGATCAGCACCCGGACGCCGGTCACCGTGCTGATGCCCAGATAATTTTCAATTTCCTCCCGAAGCTCCTTCGCCTTCACGGCGTACTCCGGCTTCTTCTCCACATATACCCGCTTTACGCTCATAGGGTTCCTCCTGTCTTGTCTGAAAATCCGGCCCGCCGGTCCGGGGGCCCTTCCTCCTGGTTCCTCTCATTTCTTCCCGTATGAAAAAGAATCCTGCTTTGCAGGATTCTCCGCCGCAGTGCGATCCTGGGCGGAACTTTTTTATCTCACAGGAATGAAGTTTCCCATGAAATAAAAATGGGCAGATGAGACGATTCTCATCATCTGCCCATATCATAGCACAGCGATTCATGATAAGTAAAATTAATATATCTTATCATATAAATTAGCTTCATTAATTAAAATGTGGTGGTTGGAGATTCCGACCCCCGTCCTCTCACCTCCGGAGGCAGATGACTTAAGTCATTTTCCTGAATCATGCGAAAATGTCCTGTCTCCCGGTCGTACTCCACAGTGGTAATACTCACATTCTTTACGATGATCTCGTCGTGGGGGCCCACCTCATTGCGGAACATATAAGAGACGGTGTAGACCAAGGCGGCCCCATGGGACACCACTGCCACATCTCCCTTCGCTTCCTTTATAATAGTGTTCACCGCCTGACCGATCCGCTCATAGATCTGAGCTCTGGACTCCCCTCCCGGAGGAGTCACCTCCACGGGAGTCGCCACCCACCGGGCATACCTCTCCGGATCTCTCTCCTCGATCTCCTTCCAGGTCATTCCCTCCCAGTCTCCAAACTCCACCTCCCGCAGGCCGGGGAGGGTGGTCACCTCCACTCCCTGGCTGGCGGCGATGGCTCTCGCCGTCTCCAGGGCCCGGATCTGGGGGCTGGAGTAAATATGGGTCACCGGGCGGTTTCTCATCCCTTCCGCCAGATACTGAGCCTGCTTTCTGCCCGTTTCATTTAAAGGGATGTCATGGCATCCCTGAATCTTTCCTGCCACGTTCCAGTCCGTCTGGCCGTGGCGAATGAGATACAGCTTCATATCCTTATCCTCGATTATTCTTCCTCCGGAGCCGGGCCGTCCGCCCCGTCCAGATTCATTTTCGCCGCCGTCTCCACGTTGACCGCGTCCAGGGCCACCTTCATAATGTCCCGGATCTCCTCCGCCGTCATCTTCATCTTTTCCGCCAGCTCGTCCACCGTGGCCTCCCGGCCCAGCTCTGCGGCCATCACCCGGGATACCTCCTGGAGCACATTGACTCTGGCGGCCACGTTCTCCTCAATCTCCGCCTCCCGGTTCTGCTCTTCCAGAGCCGCCTCGATGCTCTCCTGAACCCGGCGGCGAAGAAGTTCCTGAAAGTTTTCCCTCTCAGTTTTTTCTCCGGCTGAGGCCGTTCCCTCCGCGGCCAGACGGGCCCACTCCGCCGCCAGGGCGGTGAGGGCCATGTTGGCCTCCTGCACCAGATCATTCATGGGAAGTCCCTTTCCCTCGTACTCCCTGGCATAGGCCAGCACCCGTTTCAAATTTCCTTCTATGAGCCTTCCGGCCGCTTCCGCCTCTCCGGCCGCCAGCCGCTCCAGGAGAGCCAGCTCCTCCTCCGGCCCGGCTTCCGCAACTCCTTCCAGCTCTTCCAGATACATCTGGTAAAAATCTTCGTGCATACGTTTCACTCCTTTGCTTTTTCAGTATAACGGGTCAGCAGGATTTTTTCAAGAGAAAGACATATGCGCAAAAGAACTGCCGCACAGATATGCGGCAGCTCCTTTCCCAAGAACGAAATTCATTCTGACTATCAATTTTTCATATGGATCTATTAGAAGATCAGCGGGCATACAAGGCCTGCGAAGAATACAGACGCCACGGTTACGGAAGTAAATCCGGACACCAGGATCTGGGGCAGTACGTGCTCGTAGATGCTCTCTCTGGTCTTCTCGTCGCAGTCCAGGCTGCGGACAACCTCATCCACGATGATCTGAGTACCGGGGTAACCGATGGTACAGCAGATGGCGATGGCGAAAGCGATGGTCCAGTGAACTCCCAGAACCTTACCGGCAATCGCTCCGAACACACAGATGAAGATAGCGCCTACGATCAGAGTTCCCACCAGGGGGAAGATCATATTGATCAGATCCTGAAGGCTCAGGGTGGCAAGGCTGCCGGGCACTACGGAAAGCACGGCCAGCATCAGGAAGCCGTTGATATGCGCTTTCACATGAGCGTTGGCCGGAAGGAATCCCAGCACGCAGAAAATAATACCCATAACCAGATACATGATATTGGCGTTGGTCAGGTTGGACAGAATCGGAACACCGGAGCATACCCAGGAAATCAGGTAGCCCAGCCAGCCCACGATTGCCATCTTGAACATGATGGTGTTGTCACCGGACATCCATCCGAAATCAAACAGTTTCTTCTTCTGAGAATCTTCCTTAACCACAACAGCTTCGCCCATCTGAATGGATCCGGCAAGGATTCTGTTGCAGTACTTGCGGACAAAGAAGTTGCAGATCGGGATACCCACAAAGCCCTGGCATCCGATTACCAGCATAGCGAAAGCCGCCAGATCGGCGCGGCCCGCGTCCAGAGCTGCCTGGGAAGTCATCTGGCCTGCGATGATACCGCCGGAAATAGGTGCGGAAGCACACAGAGCCCACTCGCGTCCGAACAGCCAGCTGCTGATGGTGAAGGAGCAGAGGGCCAGGCCCACCAGACCTACCAGAGCAACCACTACCGTCTTCCACTGAGCCATCAGCTGTTTGATGTGGATCATGGTACCCATACCAACCAGGATCAGCATAATGGCGAAATTGCTGGCCAGGGCTGTCAGTCCCGTATCATTGATGGAGGAAGCCGGAATAATGCCGGTCTGGAATCCCACCAGGTACAGCAGCATGGCAATCAGCATGCCGGAGACCTTGGACTTGGTCAGGTTGCTGACCCAGTCTCCCACGGAAAAGAACAGCACGAAGATTACAAACGAAAACAACGGGGTCCACAAAACAAATTCACTCATACCTATTCCCTCTTTCTTCTTTCGCAGATGCGATTATTTTCGGTCTCTCCCATGGACAGACCAGCTTTCCCTCACAACCAAACACCCGGAACTTCTTAAACCTGTCTATCTGTTTTTACCAGGTCGAAGCGCCAACGCGCCGACGCTATGATA
>NBJMR02800__coassemble_1400_pt1 | contig 46073 bp, 33 predicted proteins | sample NBJMR02800__metabat2_low_PE_040 | metagenome-assembled genome bin NBJMR02800 | reverse complement strand
GAAGCCACGTAAGCTCCTACGCTCTGCTTACCATCTTCTGCCTTTACATATACCTGATCCAGGAGGCAGATCTCTTTCAGCTCTTTCTTGATACGGCCCATCACCATGCCGTTGATGATCTTCTCATTGGCATCCGGCTTCTCGTTCTTTGCAGCCGCTGTAAGGATCTCTTTCTCCTTCTCGATGTAGTCGGCATCCACCTCAGCCTCGCTGGTGTAGAGGGGCTTTAATGCAGCAGCCTGCATTGCCACGTTTCTTGCCATCTCCTTGATCGCGTCGTTGATCACATCAGTCTCAACGTCCACCAGAACGCCGATCTTGCCGCCGGCATGGATATAGGAAGCTACAAAGCCGTTGGCCTCCTCTACCTTCTCAAATCTTCTGATGTTCATGTTCTCACCGATGATGGAAATCTGGGAGGACAGAGCCTCTTTTACCGTCATGGTCGGATCCTTCTCCCACTTCTCAGCCAGGAAAGCATCCATATCTGCAGCATCGCTCTTTAATGCCTGAGCAGCCACATCTGCCACGTAGCTTCTGAACTTCTCGTTCTTCGCAACGAAATCAGTCTCTGCGTTTACCTCAACTACAACTGCTTTCTTCTCGTCTGCAGTCATATCTGTGTAAACGATTCCCTCAGCCGCAATACGGCCAGCCTTCTTGGCAGCGCCTGCCAGTCCCTTCTCTCTCAGGAACTCGACTGCCTTATCCATATCGCCTTCTGTAGCTGCAAGAGCCTTCTTGCAGTCCATCATTCCGGCGCCTGTCATCTCTCTTAACTCTTTTACCATTGCTGCGGTAACTGCTGCCATTTTAATTCCCTCCATTATGAATTTGGTATGGTCTTCTGATTACTCCTCTACAGCTGTCTCAGCCTCTGCCTCGAATACTTCCTCGCCGGACTCCAGCTCGCCGTCTGCAGTAGCCTCGCCCTGGTTTGCCTCGATCACAGCGTCTGCCATCTTGGAAACGATCAGCTTTACGGCTCTGATAGCATCGTCGTTGCCCGGGATCACATAATCCAGCTCTTCCGGATCGCAGTTGGTATCAGCAATACCGATCAGCGGGATTCCCAGAGTATGAGCTTCCTGTACGCAGATTCTCTCCTTCTTCGGATCTACCACGAAGATCGCATCGGGAAGTCTCTTCATGTTCTTGATTCCGCCCAGGTTCTTCTCCAGCTTCTCCCACTCTTTCTTCAGTGCGATTACTTCCTTCTTGGGCAGTACGTCAAAAGTTCCATCCTCAGACATGGTCTCGATCTCTTTCAGTCTGGCAATTCTGGACTGGATGGTCTTGAAGTTGGTGAGCATTCCGCCCAGCCATCTCTCATTTACATAGAACATACCGCAGCGCTCTGCCTCTGTCTTGATGGCATCCTGAGCCTGCTTCTTGGTTCCTACAAACAGAATGGTGCCGCCGTCAGCAGCGATGTCGGAGATTGCCTTGTAAGCCTCGTCCACCTTCACCACAGACTTCTGTAAGTCAATGATGTAGATGCCGTTTCTCTCCGTGTAAATGTAGGGAGCCATCTTGGGGTTCCATCTTCTTGTCTGGTGGCCAAAGTGCACACCTGCTTCCAAAAGCTGCTTCATAGAAATTACGCTCATGTTTCTACCTCCATTTGGTTGTTCTTCCGTCTGCTTCTCATGCTTCCGAAAAGACCCGGCACACCGGGCACCGTTTTCTGGAATCTGCAGACGTGTATTTTATCAGCCTTTCTACTATATCACAGGTATTTCTGCTTCGCAAGAGGTTTTTCGCAGAATTTGCCGATTTTTCCATGAAACATGGCGGCCGCTTGCCGGGCGTATCGCGCAAAAAACAGGACGCCTGTTCAGGTATCCTGTTTTCCATCGGAATCTGTTTTATTGTCAGACGGCATCCGGGATTCTCTTCATTTGCCGCCGGAAGCCTTGATCTTTTTCAGCTCGTCAAATACCACATCGTTCAGAACTTTGATGTAGGTTCCCTTCATGCCGGAAGAACGGGATTCAATGACGCCTGCACTTTCAAATTTGCGGAGAGCATTGACGATCACCGAACGGGTAATTCCCACCCGGTCCGCAATCTTGCTGGCTACCAGAATGCCCTCGTTGCCGTCCAGCTCATCAAAAATGTGGGTGATGGCTTCCAGCTCTGAGAAGGAAAGGGTGCTGATGGCAGATTTTACAATCTGGATCTTTCTCGTCTCCTCCGCATTCTCCTCGTTGACGGAGCGCATCATCTCCAGGCCCACAACGGTGGTGCCGTACTCGCTGAGAATAATATCGTCAATATCGTACTGGGAATCAGATTTGTAAATAAACAGGGTTCCCAGCCTCTCCCCGGCGATGTCAATGGGGGTGATGATCGCCTGATAGTTCTTTACCTTTTCCTCTGTAAAGCCCAGGGTTACCAGATTTACATTTTCCTTCGTAGAGAGAATGCTCAGGAGGCGCTCATTCAGCATGGGATCTACAAAACCGCCGACCTGATCTACGATCAGCTCCTGAATCTCATCCACGCCCTCCCACACGCTGACTCCAAGTACCTTTCCTTTTTTGCTGATGACCAGGATATTGGACAAAAGGATCTCACTCAATACTTTACAGATGTCATTAAACACAAATTTATGGGAATTATTGTTGTGAAGAAGTTTGTTAATTTTCCTGGTTTTGTCTAACAACTGTACACCCATTTATGAAACCTCCTTGCTTTTTCGCTAAAACCGATCAATAAAATAACCTATTTACAGCATATCACGGATTTAGTCGAATAACAAGTGTTTTTTCTGAATTTTTCAATTATTTTAACAATTCTTCTCACTATTTCTCTTTCGGCATGCTGTGACCGCAGTGTTCGTTGGAGCACAGCAGCTTATTTCCCTTTTCCACCATGTAGTGGCCGCATTCCGGACATTTGATCTCCGTGGGCTTCTGCCAGGACATAAATTCGCACTCCGGATTGTTGATGCAGCCGTAATACTTTCTGCCCTTTTTCGTCTTCTTGATTACCACGTCTCCGCCGCAGAGGGGGCATTTCACACCGATTTTTTCAAAATACGGCTTTGTGTTCTTGCACTCCGGAAAGCCGGGGCAGGCCAGGAACTTGCCGTGGGGACCATACTTGATCACCATATGGCGGCCGCAGAGCTCGCACACCTCATCGGTCACCTCATCGGAGATGGTCACGGTCTCCAGTTCGCTCTCCGCCTTCTTCACCGCGTCCATCAGATCCGGGTAAAAATTCCTCACCACGGACTTCCAGGGAAGCTCCCCGTCTCCCACTTTATCCAGAAGATATTCCAGATTCGCGGTAAACGTGGGGTCCACAATGCTGGGGAAGCACTGCTTCATGATCCGGTTTACGATTTCTCCCAGCTCCGTCACGTACAGATTTTTATTCTCCTTCGCCACATACCTTCTGGCAATGATGGTAGTGATCGTGGGGGCATAGGTACTGGGACGGCCGATTCCCTGCTCCTCCAGCGCCTTTACCAGGGACGCCTCCGTGTAGTGGGCCGGGGGCTGGGTAAAGTGCTGTCCGTACTCCAGTTCCTTTAAGGGAAGGATATCGCCCTCCTTCAGACTGTTCAGGAGCACATTGTTCTCTTCCTTATCGTCCTCCTCCACGTATACAGACATAAAACCGTCAAAAGCCAGCTTAGACGCCGTGAGAGTGAACACATAGTCTGCCGCTTTGATCTTCACGGAGGTGGTCTCATACACCGCCGGCTTCATCCGGCTGGCGGTAAACCGCTTCCAGATCAGCTGATAGAGACGGAAGAGATCCCTGGAGAGGGAATCCTTCACCATGGCGGGGGTGAGAGTGATATCCGTGGGACGGATCGCCTCGTGGGCATCCTGAATCTTTCCGGAGGTCTTTCTCGCCTTCTCCGCGCCGGCCACATACTGGTCCCCGTAGTGCTCTCCGATAAAGCTCTTTGCCGCCACATCAGCCTCCTCCGCCACACGGGTGGAATCCGTACGCAGGTAGGTGATCAGACCGACGGTACCGCGGCCCTTGACGTCAATTCCCTCATACAGCTGCTGAGCCAGACGCATCGTCTTCTGCGTGGAAAAATTCAGATTTTTGGAGGCCTCCTGCTGCAGCGTACTGGTGGTAAAGGGAATGGGGGCTTTTTTCACCCGCTCCCCTGTCTTCACATCTTCCACCTGATACTGGGCGCCCTCCAGCTTCTTTAAAATATCGTTTAACTCCTCCTGATTGCGGATCGTGACCTTCTCTGTTCCCGTTCCGTAAAATCTGGCAGTGAGAGGCGTCTTCTTCCCCTCGCACTTCAGCTTTGCGTCCAGAGTCCAGTATTCCTCGGGAATAAACGCGTTGATCTCGTCTTCCCGGTCGCAGATCATCCTCAGGGCCACCGATTGGACGCGGCCGGCACTCAATCCCCTCTTCACCTTCTCCCAGAGCAGGGGACTGATGCTGTATCCCACCATCCGGTCCAGCACTCTTCTGGCCTGCTGGGCATCCACCAGATTCATATCAATCTGACGGGGAGACTTCAGAGAAGCCTTCACCGCATTCTTTGTGATCTCATTAAAGCTGATCCGGTACACCTTCTTGTCCTTCAGTTCGTCCAGCTTCAGCGCCTTCATCAGGTGCCAGGAGATGGCCTCCCCCTCCCGATCCGGGTCCGTAGCCAGATAAATCCGGTCCGCCTTCTTCACTTCCTTGCGCAGCTTCGCAAGAATGTCTCCTTTTCCGCGGATCGTAATGTATTTCGGCTCGTAATCGTTATTTACATCAAATCCCAGCTGGCTTTTGGGCATATCCCTCACATGTCCGTTGGATGCGTCCACCACATAGTTGGCGCCCAGAAACTTCTTGATCGTCTTCACCTTTGCCGGAGATTCCACAATCACTAAATTATTTGCCATGTCAACCTCACCTATAGCTTTTTTCCATAATACTGGCCGGCAGTCCGGACTGCATATCCCTTCCATTCCAGTTCCAGGAGAATGCCCATACACTCCCCCACGGAAAGCCCGGACAGCCTCACAATCTCATCCAGAAATTTTGGCTGTAAATCGAGGCAACTATACACCATTTTTTCTTTCTTTGCAAGTCCCTTTCCATTTTTTTCCTGAAGTACCGGAATTTTCTCAGCATTTATCTGAAGAATTTCCAGCACGTCCTCAGGGGTATCCGTCAGCTGGGCTCCGCTTTTGATCAGGTGATTGCAGCCGGCGCTTAACGGATCGGTCCTCCTGCCGGGAACCGCAAAAACTTCCCTCCCCTGATCCAGGGCCAGGGCTGCCGTAATCAGGGATCCGCTTTTTTCCCGGGCCTCCACTACCACCACAGCGTCGGCCATCCCGCTGATGATCCTGTTTCTCATGGGAAAATTACCGGGGGCAGGGCTGTCCTCCGGTCCGAACTCCGAGATCAGACATCCCGCCTCCCCGATTCTTCTGTACAGTTCCCGGTTTTCCCGGGGATAGCACACCGACACGCCGTTTCCCAGAACCGCAGCCGTAAGGCCGCCCCCGGTCAGAGCCCCCCGGTGGGCCGCGCTGTCCGTCCCTCGGGCCAGCCCGCTCACCACCCAGACGCCGGATTTCGACAGTTCCCGCCCATACCACTCCGCCATGGCTCTGCCGTACTCCGTGTAATCCCTTGCCCCCACCACAGCCGCAGCAGGAGCTCCCGGATCCGGCAGTCTTCCTTTTACCCACAATCCCATGGGGTAATCATAGATCTCTCTCAGCTTACGTGGATAAACACGGTCAAACGGGGTAATAAACTGTATTCCCGCCGCGGAAAAACTATGATACTGCTCCAGCAGCTTTTCCTGGTCTTTTCGGGTCTCTCCGATCCGTCTCATCACCCGCCGCAGGGCGGGAAGGTTCGCCTCCTGCTCTGTTTCTTCTATATAATATATCGCCTCAAAGCTTTTCAGCTCCTCCCAGAGTCTGCGGATGGTCACAGCGCCCAGCCCCTTTGTGCGGCAGAGCAGATATAAATATTCCCGTTCTCTCTCAGTCAATTCCCCCACCTCCCCAGTAGGTGCGGACTCCCCGCCGGTACCCGGCGGCCTCCATGAGATGTTCCCGCCGGATGGAGACCTCCCCCGCCAGGTCCGCAATGGTTCTCGCCACTTTCAGCAGCCGGTCTCTCCCTCGGCCGCTCATCTCTTCCCTCTCATAGAGCTCCCTCATCAGCGCTTCCTCCTCCGTCCCCAGACGGCAGAACCGTTCCAGCTCCGGCCGCCCCATGCGGCTGTTGAACTGTACCGGTGTCCCGGCAAAACGCTCCCGCTGGATCTGCCAGGCCGCCTCCACCCGCCGGCGTATATCCGCGGAGCTCTCCTCCTGCTCTTTCCGGCCTGAGGCAATGGCATCATAGGGAATCTGCACTGCTTCCGCGATCAGATCCATCCGGTCCAGAATCGGCCTGGAGATCCGGCCCAGATACCTTCGCACCTGACTTTCTGTACAGCGGCACCGGCTTCTGTCCGGATAAAACCCGCAGGGGCAGGGATTGCTGGCCGCCACCAGCATAAAATCCGCAGGGAAGCAGTACGCTCCGCTGACCCTGGCCACCACAATCCTGCGGTCCTCCAGCGGCTGCCGCAGCAGCTCAATGACGCTCCGGGGAAATTCCGGCAGCTCATCCAGAAACAGCACTCCTCCCGTGGCCAGAGACACCTCCCCAGGTCTGGGTCCTCTCCCCCCGCCTGCAATGGCCTGCACCGTAGCGGAATGGTGGGGACTCCGAAACGGTCTGGCCCCAATGAGAGGCTTCCCCTCCGGCAGCAGTCCGCATATGCTGTAAATCTTGGAAATCTCCCTCCTCTCCTGAGGTGTCATGGGCGGCATTATGGTGGGGATTCTGCGGGCCGTCATGCTCTTTCCCGTTCCGGCAGGGCCCATGAGAAGCAGATTGTGCATGCCGGCAGCGGCGATCTCCGCCGCCCGCTTGAGCATGGGCTGTCCCACCACATCCTGGTAGTCCGGCCCTCTCTCCTCTTCCTCCTCCCAAATCACATCCTCCTCCGCCTGTTCCTTCCAGCCTCTCTCATCCCCGTTCAGATATCCTGCAAGCTCTCTCAGATTCCGGATCCCAGTCACCGGAACAGCTCCGGCGGCCCGTCCTTCCATCCGGTTCTTCTCCGGCAGAAAAAAACGGCTCATTCCCAGCTCCGCTGCCGCCCCCGCCATGGTAAGGGAGCCGCGGATCGCCTTTACCTCCCCGCTCAGCCCCAGCTCCCCTGCTATGACGATCTGATCCAAACGGTCCGTCCGGATCAGTCCGTAGGCTCCCAGCACCCCCACGGCTATGGGAAGATCAAAGGCAGTCCCCTCCTTCCGCACGTCCGCCGGGGAGAGATTGACAGTGATTTTCCGCGGCGGACACTGGAAACCGGAATTTTTTATGGCGGTGATCACCCGGTCCCTGGCCTCCTTCACCTCGCTGCCCAGATATCCCACCATGGAAAATCCTGGCAGACCGTTGCTCACATCCACCTCCACCTTCACCTGATATCCCTCCATACCGGAAATTCCAATGCTGTTGACTCTGCAAAACATAGACACACCCCTTTCCGGGAACCCGACCCGCAGAAAACGCCCCGCCCGCACGCTTTCAGAGGACGGGCTGTCTCCGCCGCCGGTTCCATCTGCTCCAATCCCATCGGGAATGGTATAATTTACTGACTGCTTTTCAATGATAAATTCTCCAGGATACTCTCATGGCCGAACGGCCTGCAGAAGAGGGGCGGGACTTCCCGCCCGGACTGCTCTCGCCTGCGATCAGGCGAGTTTAGATATGTTATGGATAGATATATAAAGTAATATAATAATAGAAGAAACTCTCAGGAACAGAGACTGCAGATCCAGTCTCCCAGGTCACGGCAGGCCTGCTCCCGCTCCAGATCATTGAGGATTTCATGGCGGCTGCCCTCATACAGCTTCATCGTTACCTGCTTCATTCCCAGGGAGCGATACTGGTCAAAGACCCTTTTCACCCCTTTTCCGTAATCTCCCACCGGATCCTCGCTTCCGGACACGAGAAATACGGGGAGCTCTGACGGCATATTTCCCACCAGCCGCCGGTTCTTCAAATCCAGCATCACATGGAAGAAATCCCGGTATGCGGAGCAGGTAAAGCGGAACTGGCAGTAGGGATCCGCCACAAACCGGTCCACCCGCTCTGCATCCCTGGAAAGCCAGTCGCTTCCCGTTCTGGCCGACGGGATTCTCCGGTTGTAATTTCCCAGAACCAGTCCGTGAAGCAGACGGCTGTGACACCGTTCTCCCCGGACCAGGGCGGTGAGATCCACCACCGCCAGAGCTGCCAGCAGGACTGCCGCCGGGTAATCTCCCGTGCCCATCAGAATGGCTCCGTCCACCTCCCTGCCGTACCTGGTCAGATACCTGCGCACCAGAAAGGAACCCATGCTGTGCCCCAGCACGATGTGAGGGCAGTTCGGGAAGAGCCTCCCGGCCGCCCGGCGGACCCGGCGGATATCCTGAACCAGGTAAGCCGCCCCGTTATGCTCCGCGAAAAAGCCCAGCTCGTCCCTCGAGGCAGCTGTTCTCCCATGCCCCAGCTGGTCGCAGCCGATCACGGCGATACCTCTGGCTGTCATCTCCTCCCCAAACTCGTCGTATCTTCCCATATGCTCCGTCATCCCGTGGACCAGCTGGAGGACCGCTTTCGGTTCTCCCTCCGGCTTCCAGCAGGTTCCCCACAGAGTGGAAACTCCATTGCTGGACGGAATCCGAAAATGTTCTGCTGCTGCCATAGCCATTCCTCCTGTCAAACTCATGCCTGTCCCACTCTCCGCCGCATCTGCGTCCAGGACAGGAAACACCGGCCGAAACTGATTTCATCATAGCATATCCGCCGCCGGAGCACAAGAGTCAATCCCTCTCCCACTCTGTCATATACTCCCGGTACCGCAGAGGCAGATGGGTCATCTGGCACTTCCGATTCTCCCTCTCCTCAATGGAAATGGTCTCCACAAAGGCCTTCCACAGCTCCCCGAAAGGATCCTGTCTCCCGGCGTCCTTCACCCACCGGCGGACTGAATCGGGAATTCCCCTTACCATTACCGTGTCCCGGTCTGCCCGGTGGACGGCAGCCTTGTCCCGCAGCTCATCCCACAGCATCCAGTTCTCCCCGGACAGCCGGTCCTCAAAATGCTCTGCCACCAGGGGGAGAACATCGTTTTTCGGGCCGATCCGCCCGGCCAGAATCCCCTCCGGCAGACGGGCAAACCGGACAAATCCTGTGAGCAGATGGGCTTCATTTCTCACATACCGCTGCATCTCATACATCCGAAATACGGAGTCCAGGCCGAGCATATGGACAATCCCCGGCCCATGGCGGAATCCGTCCACCAAAAAGCGGTACATATGGTCCGCCTTTCCCTTCTGTCCGGAAAGAGAGACCTCCCACAGGAGAATCCCGGCTTCCCCGGACAGCTTCTCCCTCACGGCGGTCATCACAGACTCGGCCTTTCTTCGCTCCGAAACCACCTCCAGATACCGGCAAAACAGCTCCGGCTCCCTCTCTCCCTCCAGCTCCAACCGCTGATCCAGGCTTCTCTTCCCGCTGGTCCCAGCGTCATAGATCCCGGACAGGATCGACTGGAAATCATCTCTGCACACATACACATCCATCACATCACCCCGGACAGCGCCGTCCTCTCATCCTCCGCTGTGGGAGACGCCGTCATATGAAAATCGTCAAATAAGCTCATCTGCCGGTAGCTGTCCCTTTCTGTAATCTCCCAGGCGCGCCGCTTCTCCTCCCCGGCCAGACTGGCGGCGATCCAGTCCTGATCCCACCGGAAGGGCATCATCATCTTACCCTGACAGGTGAGAAAATACATGGCTCTCTTTAGCACCACACCGAACTTTTTCAGATCTCCGAAATCCAGGACTCCGTGCCTTCTGGCCTCCACAATCCGCCTGGCCGAGCGGACCCCGACCCCGGGCACCCGAAGCAGGGTGTAATAGTCCGCCCTGTTGGCCTCCACCGGGAAGCTTTCCAGGTGGCGCACCGCCCAGTCGCACTTCGGGTCCAGAAGAATGTTGAAATTAGGCCGCTCCTCAGAGAGCAGCTCCTCCGCCTGAAATCCGTAATACCGCAGCAGCCAGTCCGCCTGATAGAGACGGTGCTCCCGCAGAAGGGGAGGGCCTCCGGGAAGGGAGGGAAGGAGGCTGTCCTCATTCACCCGGACGAAGGCAGAGTAAAACACCCGCTTCAGCTCATAGTTCCGGTACAGCGCCTCCGCCACGGAGAGCATCTGGTAATCGCTCTCCCCCGCAGCCCCCACGATCATCTGGGTACTCTGTCCTGCCGGCACAAAGGCCAGGCCGCTCCTGCCTCCCGAGAGAGCCAGCTCCTCCTTTCCCGTCCGAATCCCTCTCTGAATCTGGCGCATGGGCAGAAGAATCTTTTCCCTGGTCTTTCCGGGAGCCAAAAGGCGCAGTCCCTCCGCCGTGGGCAGCTCCAGATTGACGCTCATCCGGTCCGCCAGAAAACCGGCCTGGCGGATCAGGGCAGGGTCCGCCCCCGGAATGGCTTTCACGTGGATATATCCCCGAAAATGATGATCCCGCCGGAGCTGGTACAGAGTCTGGCAGATCAGCTCCATGGTGTAATCCGGGCTGTGGAGAATGCCGGAGCTTAAGAACAGTCCCTCAATGTAGTTTCTCCGGTAAAATTCCATGGTCAGGGTACAGACCTCCTCCGGAGTAAAGGAAGTGCGCACCGTGTCATTGGAACAGCGGTTGACGCAGTATCTGCAGTCGTAAATGCACTGATTGGTAAACAGGATCTTCAGCAGAGAGATGCACCTTCCGTCCGCAGAAAAGCTGTGGCAGATTCCCGCGGGGACGGCACTTCCCACCGTTCCCTTCTTTCCCTTCCGATCCGCACCGCTGGAAGTGCAGGCCACGTCGTATTTCGCCGCGTCCGTCAAGATCTCCAGCTTCTGCCGGAGAGTCAGGCTTTCCTGTATCAGCATTGTCCTACCGCCCCTCTGTTAGAATCGAACACTTGTTCTTTTTTGTATTCTATCACAGAGTGCGGGGGATTGCAAGCATTTTTTCGAACTTATGTTCTTTTCTGAATCAATTCCATCAGCCGCTTCATCTGACTGGTCATGGTGCGCTCCTTCACCCAGGCGGCTCTCATCCTGTTTTCCATGGAGAGCCCGTCCACCGGAACCTGTACCAGCCGACCGGCCTGCACCTCCGGTTCCGCCACCGGCTCCGGGAGAACCGCAGCTCCCAGGCCTTCCTCCGCCAGCCGCACCAGGGCCTGGGTATTGACGCTGGTGCAGGCAGGCTCCGCTGACAGCCCCAGGCCGTAAAGGCCGTGGTCAAACACATCCCGGACGGCGCTCCCCTTCTCCCGCAGAAGGAGCCGCTCCCGGATCAGTTCCTCCGGACCGCAGGAAGGGCGAAGGGCCAGGGGATGGGCGGGAGAGACATAAACTCCCACCCGGTAAGAGCCGAACTCCACGCTCTCCAGCCTGCTGGAGCGGATATTTCCCTCCAGAAAGCCAAAGTCCAGCCGGTAGGCCAGCAGCTCCTCCTCAATCCTGACGGCGCTGTCCACCGTCACCTGCACCGGTGTCCGGGGATAGCGGCGGGAAAATTCCGCCCACACCTTCGGAAGCCAGAAATTGGCGATGGTGATGTTGGCCCCCAGGTGGATGGGCGTCTGCTCCTCCGATTCTGCGAAATTCACGGAGAGCTCCCCGAACAGCTCCAGAATCTGCTCAGCCTTTTCCTGAAACCGTCTGCCCGAGGCATTTAAATACAGCCGCCGGGAGATCCGGTCGAAAAGGGGACAGCCGGCTTCCTCCTCCAGGGCATTGATCACATGGGTCACCGCCGGCTGGGTCATATAGAGCGCTTTCGCAGTCTTTGTCACGCTCCCCTCCCGGCAGAGGGTGCAGAATATTTCCAGCTGTCTCACATTCATATTGGTACCTGTTCCTTTCCGCTTCCGCTGTGATGGGACGAAAGCAAAGCAGCGTTTTCATTAGTTTCTAGTAATGATTTCCATAAAATAATAACATTTTACTTATTTTGTGACAAGGGGTATACTGGGCAGGACGCAAAACAAAGAAAGGAATATAAGATATGGAAAAGAAACGCCTCAGCCTTTACCTCTGGCTGTTCAAAGTGAATTTTTTCATCAGCGCCTTCACCTTCGGAGGCGGCTACGTGGTCATTCCCATGATCCGGAAATATTTTGTCACAGAAAAACATCTGTTCTCCGAGGATGAACTGATGGACATGGCAGCCATCGCCCAGTCCTCCCCGGGAGCCATCGCCATCAATCTGGCGGTGCTGGCCGGATTCCGGACCGCCGGTTTTTCCGGGGCTGTGCTCAGCGGAATATCCTCCGTGCTGCCGCCCTTCCTCATTCTGTCCGTGATCTCCTCCTGCTATCAGGTGTTCCGGGACCTGCCCATTGTGGCGGCGGTGCTCAAGGGCATGGAAGCCGCCGTAGGCGCTCTCATCGTGGACATTGTGGTGGATATGGGAGCTGCCGTGCTGAAAGAGAAAAAGCCCTTTTTCTCCTGCCTGATCCCAGCGGCCTTTGCCGGCAGCTTTCTGCTGAATATCAACGTGATGGTGATCCTGCTCATCTGCGTGGCCGCCTGCCTGCTCTACTATTTTGCGGCATCCAGAAAAACGGAGAGAGCCGTTTCCGCCGGACATTCTGAAAAAGGAGGTGTCCTCTCATGACCTGGCTGACTCTTCTTCTGGCCTTCCTCCAGATCGGCTTTTTCAGCATCGGAGGAGGATACGCCACCATTCCCCTGATCCAGGAGCAGGTGGTGGACAAATACCACTGGCTCTCCATGCAGGAATTTACGGACATTATCACCATCTCCCAGATGACGCCGGGACCTCTGGCGGTAAATACCTCCACCTTCACCGGCATCCGCATTATGGGAATTCCAGGGGCGGTGCTGGCCACCTTCGGCTGCATCATCTCCGGCTTTGTGATCTGCCTCTGCCTGTACTGCTTCTTCTCCAAATATAAGAGCGCAGGGCCGGTATTTACCGTGCTGAAGGGACTGCGGGCTGCCTCCATCGGGCTTATCGCCGCCTCCGCCAGCACCATTTTAGCCATGGCTCTGGCCGGATCCATGGTCCTGGGAGGGATCTCCATTCCGGTCAACGGAATCGCTGTGGTTCTCTTTCTCCTGTCCCTGATCCTGCTGCGGAAATTTCACCTCAACCCCATTCTGGTCATGGCAGTGAGCGGGGTCTTAGGCGCAGCGGTCTACTCCATCCCCTGGTGAGAACGCCGGAGTGCCCCGAACGCGACGGCGGCTCTCACCGGACGGGCTTCCCAAGCACCGAGGGCATGTCCCGCTCCGTAATCCTCTCTCTGCCGTCCGGTTCCCCTGATAAATAGGGGGAATCGGGGCGGGCAAGCCCCATATTTTTCCCAATCAGTTCCCGGCTCCGGCTGGCGTAGCAGTAAACGCAGCCGTGGGCGCAGGTGTCGTACATTCCAATATCCACGCTCTTGACACAGCCGCAGCTGGGCCGCTGGGTCTTATCTTTCGCGGCCGTCACCCTTCTTCCCGTGATCTTTTCGATCCTCTCTCCGCTGATGCAGCTGCCCTGCCGGACACCCAGAGACGGGTAATCTCCTTCCTCCGAGCAGGTTTCCAACTCCATGCCCGCCGCCGCGGCCATCCGGGCCGCCTCCCGCAAAAATTCTTCCCGCTCCCGGGAATCCGGCGGCCGGAGCCCCAGCTGGTCCAGCTTCTTTTCAATCTTCCGGTAGCGGTCCAGAAAGCTGACCACACAGGTGTCCGCCGCCCCCTTCAGCTCTTCCGCCAACCGTCCAAACATTTCCAGATGGCGGGAAATGGTCCAGTCCTCCGAGCAGATTACCGGATCATACCTCCAGACCACCCGGTTCTTTCCCAGCCGGCGGGAGAGCTCCCGGAACACGGCAGCCAGATGAGTTTTTTCCGGGAGACCAGGCTCCAGGTCTTTTCCGTAGGCGGTGAGCGTAAACTGAAAATAATAAGGAAATCCCATGGCGTCCAGGCGGGGGAGAAGGGGAATTATGGGCTCCGGATTTTTGGTCCAGAGCACCAGACAATCCACGGTCTCCCGGTTCAGCCGAATGCGGCTCACCTGATTCCGGTTCATGGGATTTCTCACACAGACATATCCTTCCTCCAGCCGTTTTAACAGCCATTGACTGTAAAAGGCGGGGATATCTGTCCGTCTGCTTGCACTGACAATCATGGTACATTTCCTCTCTCAAATTCGCTGCGAAGTTTCTCGATGGCTTTTTTCTCAATGCGGCTCACATAGGAGCGGGAGATTCCCAGAACCTCGGCAATCTCCCGCTGGGTGTGTTCTTTTTTCCCGAACAGGCCGTAGCGGAGACTGATCACCTGTTTTTCATTCTCCTTTAAACAGGTCTCATAGGCCTCATACAGCTCCTTTACGTCCTGATCCAGGATAATCCCCTCCAGGGCCTCTTTCCCCTCCGCTTCAATCACGTCTACCAGGCTGACGGATTCCCCGTCCTTATCCACGCCGATGGGCTCAAACAGGGAGACTTCCCTGGAAAATTTCCTGCTGGCCCGAAGGAGCATGAGTATCTCATTCTCCACGCATTTCGCCGCATAGGTGGCCAGCCGGGATCCTTTCTCCATTTTAAATGTGTTTACCGCTTTGATCAAGCCAATGGTGCCCACAGACAGCAGATCTTCCGTATCGTAGTCCGTTCCCTGATATTTTTTCACCACATGGGCCACCAGCCTCATGTTTCTCTCAATCAGCACGTCCCTGGCTCTCTGGTCGCCATCCTTCAAACGTCCCAGATACTCTCTCTCTTCGCCGGCAGTCAATGGTTTTGGAAATGTTTTCAAAGGAAGCCACCTGAAAAGCTGTTTATTTTAATTTATGCGCCGGCGGCTTCCTTAGTGCTTTTACAAACTTTTTTTCAGCTTCTCCAGAAGAAGGCTTCTCACGCTGGCCGCGTCCGCCTTTCCCTTCATCTCCCGCATTACCTGCCCCATGAGGAAGGAAAATACCTTCTCCTTTCCGCTTCTGTACTCTTCCACGGACTGCTCGCACTGGGCCAGAACCTTGTCCACAGCCTCCTCCAGAGCTTTCTCATCCCGGACAACGGCAAGACCGTGCTCCTCCATATACTGATCCGGGTCCACATCCTCCCGGAACATGGCGGCAAAAATCTTTTTCGCGGAGTGCGGCGTCACCCGTCCCTCCTCCTCCGCCCGGATCAGAGATGCCAGATGGGCAGGGGAAAATCTCAGATTCTGAGCCTCCAGGCCTTCCTCCTTCATGAGCCTCATGGTCTCTCCCATGAGCCAGGCAGCGGTCTTCCGGCCGTTTCCGGAAAGTTTTGCCGTCTCCTCAAACAGTTCCGCCATGTAGACGGAGGAGGTGAGAACGGAGGCATCGTACTCCGTCAGCCCGTAAACCTCCTGCATCTGTCTCTGCCGTTCCTTCCGGAGTATGGGCTGGCGGGAGCGGATCTCATGCAGCAGCTCCTCGCTCACCACAATGGGAGGAAGATCCGGATCGGGAAAATAGCGGTAATCTTTCGCGTCCTCCTTGGACCGCATGGGGCGGGAGGATTCCTTGTTCTCGTCCCAGCGTCTCGTCTCCTGGACCACGGCCTTTCCCTCTTCCAGCAGCTCGATCTGCCGTTCCCGCTCTCCTTCCACCGCGTGGGCGATGGCCTTAAAGGAGTTTAAGTTCTTCATCTCCGTCCGGATGCCGAAGGTATCTGAGCCAACTTCCCGCACAGACAGGTTCACATCCGCCCGCATGGATCCCTCCTGGAGCTTGCAGTCGGATACCTTCAGATACTGAAAAGTGTCCCGCAGAGTCTCCAGATAGGCGATCACCTCGTCGGCGCTCCTCATGTCCGGCTCGGACACAATCTCAATCAGAGGCACGCCGCTCCGGTTGAAGTCCACCAATGAGCAGTCCCCCCACTCGTCGTGGATCAGCTTTCCCGCGTCCTCCTCCATGTGGATCTCGTGGATGCGGATGGCTTTCTTTCCCGCCGCCGTCTCAATCTCCACCTTTCCGTCGTGGCAGATGGGCAGATACAGCTGGGAAATCTGATAGTTCTGCGGGTTGTCCGGGTAAAAATAATTCTTCCGGTCAAACCGGCTGTACCGGTTTACCTCACAGTTTAGGGCCATCCCCGCCGCCAGGGCAAATTCCAGAACCTTCTTATTTAATACGGGAAGAGCCCCGGGCAAGCCGGCGCACACCGGACAAGTCTGGGTGTTGGGCGCCGCCCCGAACCGGGTGGAGCAGCCGCAGAAGATTTTGGTCCTGGTGGCCAGCTCCACATGGACCTCCAGGCCGATTACCGTCTCATACTGTTTCATGAACGCTCTCCTCCTTCTCTCTTCCATACTTCCTTCCAGGTTCCCCGCAGAGCCTCGCAGGCAAAGGCAGCCCGAAATACCTGATCCTCCCGGAACCGGTTTCCCATGATCTGGATTCCCACCGGCAGTCCCTTTTCGTCCAGACACCAGGGCATGGTAAGTCCCGGAATTCCCGCCAGGTTGGCGGCCACCGTGTCAATATCTCCCAGGTACATCTTTAACGGATCGGAAAGGCTCTCGCCCAGCCGCGGAGCCGTGGTGGGCGCCGCCGGGGCAAGCAGTACATCGTACTTTTCAAACGCCCGGTCAAAAGCTCCCCGCACCAGAGCGCGCACCTTTAACGCCTTCAGATAATAGGCATCATAGTAGCCGGAGCTGAGCACAAAGGTTCCCAGAAGAATTCTCCGGCGGACCTCCGGCCCGAAGCCTTCCGTCCGGCTCTTTTTATACATCTCATGGAGGCCGTCCTCCGGGCCTTTCTCCGCCCGGTACCCGTATTTCACTCCGTCAAACCGCTCCAGGTTGGAGCTGGCCTCGGCGGAAGCAATCACATAGTAGGCGGGGATCACATAGTCCTCCAGGCCCAGGGAGAAGGTCTCCACCAGAGCGCCGGCCTTCTTTAAGGCTTCTCCCGCCTGTAAAATTCCGTCCCGCACCGCGGGATCCGTTCCCTCTCCGATATAGGCTTCCGGAATTCCCACCCGCAGGCCTTCCGCTCCCCCTGCCATGTTGTCCCGATTCTCCGGGACCTCAATCTTCAGGGGCGTTCCCGCCGCGCTGGTGGCGTCCTTCGGATCGTGAACCGCAAGAATTTTGAGAAGGGCGGCACAGTCTGCCGCGTCCCTGCCGATGGGGCCGATCTGATCCAGGGAAGACCCATAGGCGATAAGCCCGTACCGGGAAACGGCGCCGTAGGTGGGTTTGATACCCGTGACGCCGCACCAGGAGGAGGGCTGGCGGATGGAACCGCCGGTGTCAGACCCCAGAGCCGCAGGGGCCTCTCCCGCCGCCACAGCGGCGCAGGATCCGCCGGAGGAACCTCCCGGAGCCCGGCCTGTATCCCAGGGATTTTTCGTAGGTCCAAAGTACGAGGTTTCTGTGGTGCTTCCCATGGCGAATTCATCCATGTTGGTCTTTCCCAGAACCACCGCTCCCGCCTGCTCCAGAAGCTCTGCGGCGGTGGCGGAGTAGGGCGGCACAAAATTCGCAAGAATTTTGGAGCAGCAGGTGGTGGGGATTCCCCTGGTGCAGATATTATCCTTCACCGCCACCGGAACTCCCGCCAGAGGCCCGGTATATCTCCCCTCCCGGATACCCTGATCCACTTCTTTCGCCCGCTTCACGGCCGCATCGCCGTCCAGACGGACGAAGGCGTGAATCCGGCCCTCTTCCTTTTCCGCCCGGTCCAGAAACGAACGGACCGCCTCCTCGCTGGTAAATTCTCCCTGCCTGATCCGCTCCCCGATGGAAACGGCTGTCATCTCCCAGATTTCCATATATTTCCTCCTATTCCACCGTCTTCGGAACTACGTACTGTCCGTCTTCCTGTCCAGGCGCTCCGGAAAGGAGCTCCTCCCTCATGCTTCCGTTGGTAACCTCATCCTCCCGGAACACATTGCCGATCTCGTAGGGATGAACCATGGGCTCCACGCCGGAGGTATCCAGCTCGTTCATCTTTTCCACGTATCCCAGCATCTTCTCCATCTCTGCCGCAGCCTGCGCTCTCTCCTGTCCCGACAGCTCCAGCTTTGCCAGAATCAGCACATTTTCCATGGTTGTCTCATCAATTTTTCCGCTCATTGTCTCTGCCTCCTTCTTACGGCGTCAGCCTTCCCATATCTCTCGGGAACAGGCATCCCTCTCTCACGTTGTCCTCTCCCAGCAGCTGGACCGTCAGACGCTCCAGGCCGATTCCCAGACCGCCGTGGGGCGGCATGCCGCACCGGAACGCCTCCAGATATCCTTCCATTCCCTCATCTGTCATTCCCCTGGCCGCCATCTTATCCATGAGCATCTGGTAGTCGTGGATTCTCTGGCCGCCGGTGGTGATCTCCAGTCCTTTGTAGAGCAGATCAAAGCTCAGGGTGTAACGGCTGTCCTCCGGATCGTCCATGGCGTAGAAGGGACGCTTTTTCGACGGGTAGTGGGTGATGAACACAAAATCGCTTCCCAGCTTTTCCTTCGCGTAGGTTCCGATCAGGCTCTCCTCCTCCGGCTCCAGATCAAAAGGCGCTCTCGCCGGCCGGCCGTAGGTCTCCGACACCAGGCGCTTCGCCTCGTCAAACCGCAGGGCCGGGATGGAAGAAATTTCCGGAACCGTGACGCCCAGAAGCTCCAGCTCCCTGCTGTACTCTCTCTTCAGAAGTTCCATGACGTAACGAAGCATTTCCGTTTCCATACCCATCACGTCCTCCATGCCCCGGATGTATCCCATCTCAAAGTCCAGGCTGGTGTACTCGTTTAAATGACGTCTGGTATTGTGCTTCTCCGCCCGGAACACCGGTCCGGTCTCAAAAACCCGGTCAAACACTCCCACCATCATCTGCTTGTAAAACTGAGGGCTCTGGGCCAGCACCGCCGGCTTGTGGAAATAGCTGAGCTTGAAAATATTGGCTCCGCCCTCCGCTCCCTTCGCCCCGATCTTCGGAGTGTGGATCTCCGTAAAGCCCTGGCTGTACAGGAAATCGCGGAAGCCCCGGACAATTCCCTCCTGAATCCGGAATCTGGCCCGCTCCCGCACATTTCTCAGAGAAATGGCCCGGTGATCCAGTCTGGCCTCCAGGGAAGCGCCCATCTTCCACTTGTCCACGGGAAGGGGCAGGGGACCGGCGGAGACGGAGAGCATTTCCGCCCCCGTCACGGCGATCTCCACTCCGTGAGGCGCCCGCTCTTCCCGGCGGAGCACTCCCTCCACCCGGATGGTGCAGCCCTCCCGGATGTCTCCCGCCTCCTCAAAGGTCTTCTTGTCAAATACCGTCTGCAGCAGTCCTTCCGCCTGGCGGAGCACCACAAAGACGATCTCTCCCATATTTCTCACCCGGTGGACGGCTCCCTCCGTCTTCACCGTCTCTCCCTCCAGTTTCGGCGCGGTCAGCCGGGAAATGGGAAGGGTATCATACGTTTTCATTCCTGTAATCTGTTCCATCTGTGTTTCCTCCTTTTCTCGTTCCGGGGACCTGAGCCAAAAACTGCCGCCAGGGAAGTTTTTTAGAAAATAAAAAAGTCCCGGAACATTCACTTTTAATGAATCTTCCGGGACGGGATCAACTTCTTCCCGCGGTGCCACCCGCATTGCCGTTCCTCTGCGGAAAACTTCCGCAAAATCCTGGCCTCTCATGAAGGACGCCGCATGCGCCGGCCCGTATGGCGAGACTATCCCCTCTCGCTTTTACAGACCACCTTGCCTGCTGCCGGGCCAACACCCGTAACGCCTTCCCGCTTAACGCGCGGTACACGTGCCGCCCTACTTACCGTTCAGACGGCCGGCTCCGGAGTGTTCCCTTCCCTCTTTCTTCCTGCAGACGCTCTCAGTCGGTGACGTCCGCTTCCTGTCGGCCTCCGGGGGGTGAGTCTCCTTCCATGCCTTTGCTGTTTTTTGATTTTCTCTATGGCATTGTATTATAGTGAGTCCGTTTTCAAATGTCAAGCACATTTTTTCACAGAAATCACATCTTCCGGATCCGTTCCACCGCTTCCTTTGTGCTCTCGTGGCTTCCGAAGGCCGTAAGCCGGAAGTATCCCTCTCCGGACGGGCCGAAGCCGGATCCAGGGGTTCCGATGACGCCGGCGTGGTCCAGCAGATAGTCAAAGAACTCCCAGGAAGTCATGCCTGACGGGGTCTTCATCCAGATATAGGGGGAATTGACTCCTCCGCAGGCCTGATAACCGCAGGAGATCAGACCTTCCCGGATCACAGCGGCATTCTCCATATAGTAGGCCACCTGTTCCTTTATCTGTTTTTGTCCGTCGGGCGTGTACACTGCCTCTCCCGCTTTCTGAACGATGTAGGGAGTCCCGTTGTACTTGGTTCCCTGTCTGCGGAACCACATATCCCTCAGGCTCGCTCCATCTCTCTTCAGTTCCTTCGGCACCACCGTAAATCCTAAGCGCACACCGGTAAATCCGGCATTTTTGGAGAAGCTGCGGAACTCGATGGCGCAGGTCTTGGCTCCGTCGCACTCGTAGATGGTGTGGGGAATTCCCTCCTCCGTAATGTAAGCCTCATAGGCAGCGTCATAGAGAAGAATGGACCCGCTTCTGTTGGCGGCGTCCACCCACTTCTGAAGCTCTTCCTTCCGGATGGCCGCTCCCGTGGGGTTGTTGGGGAAGCATAAGTATACCAGCTCCGGCATCTTTTCCGGAATCTGGGGCACAAATCCATTCTCCAGCGTACAGGGCATATAGGTGACGCCGGCATACCGGCCGGTGGCCCCATCGTACTCTCCGGTCCGCCCAGCCATGACGTTCGTGTCCAGATATACGGGGTACACCGGATCACACACAGCGATGTGTACGTCACCGGAGAACATTTCCTGAGTGTTTCCACAGTCGCATTTCGCTCCGTCGGAGACGAAGATCTCGTCGGCGCTGATGTCGCAGCCCCGGTCCTGATAATCGTGTTTTGCGATCACGGAGCGGAGAAATTCGTATCCCTGTTCCGGTGCATAGCCGTGAAAGGTCTCCGCCCGGCCCATCTCGTCCACTGCCCGGTGCATGACCTCCGTCACTGCGGGAGCCAGGGGCAGGGTTACATCTCCAATTCCCAGCTTAATCAGATTCCGGTCAGGATGAGCCTGCTGAAAAGCTGCCGTCCGTCTGGCTGTTTCCGAAAACAGATAGCTCCCCTGAAGTTTTTCATAATTATGATTGATCATGTTTCGTTCCTCCTCTATTCGTTCTCATAAAGCACCAGAACCATTCTGGCCGACTCCGCCATGGTGCGCCCCGTCTCCATGCTCCGTTTCTGAAGATAGCGGTGGGCCGCCTCCTCAGACAGACGGTTTCTCTCCATGAGCAGCTGCTTGGCTTTCCGGATGGCCTGCTCGTCCTCCGGGCTTCTTGTCTTTCCACGGCGGACATTCTCCTGGGAATGGGAATCTCCCGCTCTCATTCCCCTTCTCCGGTCTCCCCGGCTCATCATCATGCGCACCGTGTTGACCAGATCAAATACCCGGATGGGGGAGGAGACGGTCATCACATCCGGCGGGCAGTCGGAAAGCATGGCCTCCGACCCGATGACCAGCAGCTCTACTCCCTCCGGAAGGTACTCCCGAAGCTGGGAACAGTGCATATCCTTTAACCGGACGCTGCTGATCACAATCCCGCCGTCCATCATGGACGCCTCCTGCAAAGCCTGGGCACCGGTCGAACAGCAGACAGCATCCTGGAAACCGTTTCTCTCCAGCGCCCGTCCGATCTTTTTTCCATCCTCTTCCTTGGAAAACACTATGACGATGCCCTTCATCCTCTTCCTCCCATCTCCCGAATCACTCCCATATCCGATAACCGCCCATCAGTACCGGTACAGGTACTCTCTCAGCTCCCAGGAAGTGACCTGGCGCTCGTAGTCCATCCACTCCTCCTGCCTGCAGGCGGCGTACCGTCTGCACAGAGGCTCTCCCAGAGTCTTTTTCACAAATTCATCTTCCCGGAAACAGGAGATGGCCGTTCCCAGGTTTTCCGGGAGGCGGCCCAGGCTCTCCCCCTCAGGAATCTCCAGCTTTCTGGCGATGCCGTCCAGCCCCGCCTCCAGGCAGAGAGCCAGAAGCAGGTAGGGGTTGGCCGATCCGTCCGCTCCCCGGAACTCCACGCGTGTACGCGTACCGCGTACAGGAGGAATTCTCAGCAGACAGTTCTCCCTCCGGGAGGACCAGTACAGCTCCGTGGGCGCCTTCGTGCCGGACACCAGGCGCTTATAGGAATTGACCAGGGGATTGGACACGGCGGTCATCGCCTTCATATGCTCCAGCAGACCGCTGACAAACCACACCGCCTCCCTGGAAAAACCGCCTTTCTCCTCACCGGCAAACACGTTTTTCCCGTCCCTGCAGAGGGTAAAATGAAGGTGAACTCCCGATCCCTCCGCGTCTCCCAGAGGCTTTGGCATAAAGGTGGCGTGAAGGCCGTGGCGCTTGGCCACCGAACGGACCGTGGAGCGGAAGGTGACAATCCCGTCCGCCGCCTCCATCAGTCCCATCCGCTTCAGGTCGATGCCGTGCTGTCCCGGGGAGATCTCGTGGCGGGAGGCTTCCACCTCCACCCCCATCTCCTCCAGAGTCCGCACCATCTCCCGCCTGGCATTCTCCCCCAGATCCACCGGATGGGCGTCCAGATATCCGGCCCGCTCATGGGTCACCACCGTCGGGCATCCGTCGTCATCGCTGTGGAACAGGAAAAATTCGCACTCCGGCCGCACGGACAGTTCAAATCCCAGAGCCGCCGCCCGGCGCTCCGCCTGTTTGAGCACCTCCCGGGAATCCTCCTCAAAGGGGGTTCCGTCTTCCTTGCAGAGGCTGCACAGCAGGCGGGCCACATTGCCCGGCTGACTCTTCCAGGGAAGGATGGAGAAGGTGGAAGGATCCGGCTTCAGCATCAGCTCCACTCCGTCCTCCCCGTCCCGGCCCGCCAGGAAGGTGCCGTCCACAAAAAAGGGCTCTTCCTTCAGCATGGCAAATTTCGCCGGCGTCACTGCGATACTCTTTAAAGTTCCCGTAATATCCGTAAACTGAAGGCGGACGGTTTCCACCCCTTCCTCCTCCATCTGCTTCAGCATGGCATTGATGGTCTCACGGTTCAACACAGATTCCTCCTTCCCAGTTCCAGGTTGGTGTAGCCCATCAGAGATTCATCCACCTCTCTGGCTGCCTCCAGACCTTCTCTCATGGCCCACACCACCAGGGACTGACCCCGGCGCATGTCACCGGCGGTAAAGACTGCCGGGTTGGCCGTCCTGTGGCTGCCGTCCGCCGGCGCTGTGCGGCCCCTGGAATCCAGAGAGACGCCGAAAGACTCGGCGCAGTAGCTCTCCGCCCCGGTAAATCCCGCAGCGATGAGCACCAGATCCGCCGGCAGCTCCTTTTCAGAACCGGCTCTGGGAACCATTTTCGGCCGTCCGCCGGCGTTCTTCTCCGGCTCCAGCTCCACAGTGCGCACCCGGTTCACATTCCCGTTTTTGCCGGCCAGAAACTCTGTGGCCGTGGTGCAGTATCTTCTCGGGTCAGCGCCGTAGGCCCAGGCCGCCTCCTCCTGGCCATAGTCTGTCTTCTTCACCCTGGGCCACTCCGGCCAGGGATTGTCTTCTCTTCTTGTCTCCGGCGGCTCCGGCATCATCTCCAGCTGGACCACCGATCTGGCTCCCAGGCGGACCGCCGTGGCCACACAGTCGTTTCCCGTGTCGCCGCCTCCGATGACTATCACCCGTTTTCCTGCCACCTTCGGATACTTCTTATCCTTTAAGTCGGAATCCAGCAGGCTTTTGGTCACCGCCGTCAGGAAATCCACGGCAAAGTAAATGCCGCCCGCCTCTCTGCCGGGAACCTGAATATCCCTGGCTTTTCCGGCTCCGCAGGCCAGAACCACCCGGTCGTATTCCTTTAGCAGGTTCTCTCCCGTCACATCCCGGCCCACGTCCGTCCCTGTGATGAAGCGGATTCCCTCCGCCTCCAGCAGGCAGATTCTTCTCTCCACCACAAACTTGTCCAGCTTCATGTTGGGGATGCCGTACATGAGCAGACCGCCGGGACGGTCGCTTTTTTCAAATACTGTCACCTGATGTCCCCTGCGGTTTAAGAGAAAGGCTGCCGCCAGTCCCGACGGCCCGCTTCCCACCACAGCCACGGTCTTTCCTGTGCGGACTCTGGGCGGCTCCGGCTTTACCCAGCCGGAGGCGAAGGCCCGCTCTATGATCTGCAGCTCATTTTCCTTGGTGGACACCGGATCTCCGTGGAGCCCGCAGGTACAGGCCGCCTCGCAGAGAGCCGGACATACTCTTCCCGTAAACTCCGGGAAACAGCTGGTCTTGGTCAGTCTCCGGTAAGCCTGCTCCCAGTTTCCCGTACACACCAGGTCGTTAAACTCCGGCACCAGATTTTTTAAGGGGCAGCCGGACACCATCCCGTTTAATTCCATGGCCGACTGACAGAAGGGAACGCCGCAGGCCATACACCTGGCGCCCTGAATCTCCTGCTCCTTTTCCGGAAGCAGGCGGTGAAACTCCTTAAAATCCTTCACCCGCTCCTTCGGCGGCCTCACGCTTCCGTTCTCTCTGCCGTACTCTAAAAATCCCGTTGGTTTCCCCATGATCACGCCTCCCTCTTATTTCCAGTACTCTCGTAAAATGCCTCGATCTGCGCCTGTTCTCCCGTCAGCCCCTGTTCCTCCAGTCTGGCACACAGAAGCATCACCTTCCGGTAATCGTTGGGAATGATCTTTTTAAATTTCGGCAGATATTCCTCAAAATGCTCCAGGATCTCCCTTCCTCTCGGAGATCCGGTATATCTGGTGTGTTCCTCTATCAGGCCTTTCAGCTCCTTGATGTCATAGCGGTTTTCCACCTTCTCCATGGCCACCATCTCTTTGTTCAGATGGCGGTACAGCTCGCTCTCCTCGTCCAGCACGTAGGCAATGCCTCCGCTCATGCCGGCGGCAAAGTTTTCTCCCGTCTTTCCCAGGACTACCACCCGGCCTCCGGTCATATACTCACAGCCGTGGTCACCTACGCCTTCCACCACGGCGCTGGCCCCGGAGTTTCTCACGCAGAACCGCTCTCCCGCCACGCCGTTGATATAGGCCGCTCCGCCGGTGGCTCCGTAGAGAGCCACGTTTCCAATGATAATATTCTCATCGGGACGGTATCCCGCATGCTCCGGAGGCGCCACGGAAAGAATTCCGCCGGACAGGCCTTTGCCGAAATAGTCGTTGCTGTCTCCCTTTAAGTTCAGGGTCAGGCCTTTGGGAATAAAGGCCCCGAAGCTCTGTCCGCCGGCTCCCCGGCAGTTCACCACGCAGGTGTTGTCCGGCAGTCCGTCCTTAAAGTGTCTGGTGATCTCCGACCCCAGGATTGTGCCGAAGGTCCGGTCCGTATTGGAGATTTCCACAGATACGGCACAGGATTTTCCCGTCTCCAGAGTCTTCTGGAAAGCCGGCAGCAGCACCCGCACGTCCATACTCTTCTCCAGGTGGAAGTCGTAAGCCTTCTCCTGGCTGAACACTGCTCCCGGACCGCTGTGGCGTTCTCCCAGAATCTGGCTCAAATCCATCTCCGCCTGACGGCTGCCTGCCTTCGCCGGTTTTACCGCCAGCAGATCCGTCCGGCCCACCAGCTCCTCCACGGAGCGGACTCCCAGGGCAGCCATATATTCTCTCAGCTCCGCGGCGATAAACCGCATGAAGTTCTCCACATACTCCGGTTTTCCGGAAAAACGCTTCCGAAGTTCCGGATTCTGAGTGGCAATTCCCATGGGACAGGTATCCAGGTTGCACACCCGCATCATCACGCAGCCCAGAGCCACCAGGGGCGCGGTGGCAAAGCCGAATTCCTCCGCTCCCAGCATGGCCGCCACAGCCACATCCCGGCCGGTCATCAGCTTGCCGTCCGTCTCAATGGCCACCCGGTCTCTCAGGCCGTTTTTCATCAGAGTCTGGTGGGTCTCCGCAACCCCCAGCTCCCAGGGAAGGCCGGCATTATGGATGGAGCTGCCGGGAGCCGCCCCCGTTCCTCCGTCGCTTCCGGAGATGAGGACCACCTGGGCTCCCGCTTTCGCCACTCCCGCGGCCACCGTTCCCACACCGGCCTCGCTCACCAGCTTTACGGAGATTCTGGCGTCCCGGTTGGCATTTTTCAGGTCGAAGATCAGCTGGGCCAGATCCTCAATGGAGTAGATGTCGTGGTGGGGCGGCGGGGAGATCAGAGTCACTCCCGGCGTGGAGTGTCTGGTTTTCGCCACCCAGGGATAAACCTTGCCCGCCGGCAGGTGTCCGCCCTCTCCCGGCTTCGCTCCCTGGGCCATTTTGATCTGGATCTCCTTGGCGCTCACCAGATAGCGGCTGGTGACGCCGAACCGGCCGGAAGCCACCTGCTTGATGGCAGAGCACCGGTCATTGTCCGTCCCGGCGGAATCCAGGCGTTCCTCGCTCTCTCCTCCCTCTCCCGTGTTGGACTTTCCGCCCAGGCGGTTCATGGCGATGGCCAGAGCCTCGTGAGCCTCCTGGGAGATGGAACCGTAGGACATGGCTCCTGTCTTGAACCGTTTTACGATCTCCTCCACCGGCTCCACTTCCTCCAGGGGAACGGGATGGTCCGCCGGCACAAATTCCATCAGGCTGCGGAGACTGCCGTAGCACTCCCGGTCCGCCGCCTTCGTATATTTCTTAAACATCTCATAGTCGCCGGTTCTCACCGACTGCTGAAGGAGATGGATGGTCTCCGGATTGTACCGGTGCACCTCCCCCTGGCTTCTCATCTTGTGGTCTCCCACACTGTCAAAGGTCAGGTCCGTCCACAGTCCCAGGGGATCGAAGGCTCTGGAGTGGAGCTCGTCCGCCTCCCTGGCAATATCTTCCAGGGTGATGCCTCCCACGCGGCTCACTGTGCCGGTAAAATACCGGTCGATCACATCCTGGGAAATGCCCACCGCCTCGAAAATCTTCGCTCCCTGATAGGACTGGATGGTGGAAATGCCCATTTTGGAGGCGATTTTGACAATGCCGTGAAGCACGGCGCTCCGGTAATCCGCCTCCGCCGCGGAGTAATCTTTGTCCAGCATGTGCTCGTCTATGAGCTGTCCCACCGTCTCCAGGGCCAGGTAGGGATTGACGGCGCTGGCGCCGTAACCTAAAAGAGCGGCGAAATGGTGGACATCCCTGGGCTCTCCTGATTCCAGGATCACCGACATGGCCGTCCTTCTCCTGGTCTGCACCAGGTGCTGGTGAACGGCGGAAACCGCCAGCAGGGAGGGAATCGCCACATGGTTTTCATCCACGCCCCGGTCGGACAGGATCAGAATAGCCGCCCCGTCCCGGTAGGCCTTATCCACCTCCACGAACAGCTGCTCGATGGCCCGTTCCAGTCTGGCGCTCTTATAGTAGGTGATGGGGAGAACCGCCGTTTTCAGGCGGCTGCTCTTCAGCTCCTTCAATTTCAGCATATCCGTGTTGCTCAGAATCGGCTGGCTGATCTTTAACACCTGGCAGTTTTCCGCCAGGTCTTCCAGCAGATTTCCGTCCCGTCCCACATAGACGGCGGTGCTGGTGACAATCTCCTCCCGGATGGCGTCGATGGGCGGATTGGTCACCTGGGCAAACATCTGCTTGAAATAGTGGAACAGCGGCTGAGGCTCGTCGGAGAGAGCCGCCAGAGGAGTATCAGACCCCATGGCTCTCGTTCCCTCCGCCCCGTTTAAAGCCATCTCCCGGATGGAGGTGCGGTACTCCTCATAGGTGTAGCCGAAAGCCTTCTGCAGTCTCGCCCTCTGCTCCGGCGTGTGCACCGGCACGCTCTTGTTGGGGATCTTCAAATCCTCCAGGCGCACCAGGCCGCCGTCCAGCCACTCCCCGTAGGGCTGCCGTCCGGCGTAATGGCTCTTGATCTCCTCATCCTGGATAATCTTGCCCGCTCTGGTGTCCACCAGAAGCATTTTTCCGGGATGGAGGCGCTCCTTCAGCACGATCTCCTCCTCCGGCACCGGAAGTACGCCCACCTCAGAAGCCAGGATCACCGTCCCGTCCTTTAACACGTAGTACCGGGAGGGACGCAGGCCGTTCCGGTCCAGAACGGCGCCCATCACGTCTCCGTCGGAGAACACGATGGAGGCCGGGCCGTCCCAGGGCTCCATCATGGTGGCGTAGTACTGGTAAAACTCCCTCCGCCTCTGATCCATGGCCCGGTTGTTCTCCCAGGGCTCCGGAATGGCGATCATTACCGCCAGGGGCAGGTCCATGCCGTTCATCATGAGAAATTCCAGGGCGTTGTCCAGCATGGCGGAATCCGACCCCTTGGCGTTGATCACCGGGAAAATCTTGTGCAGCTCCTCGTCCAGGCAGGGGGACTCCATGGTCTCCTCCCTGGCCAGCATTTTGTCCGCGTTTCCCCGGATAGTATTGATCTCTCCGTTGTGAACGATGAGACGGTTGGGATGAGCCCTCTCCCAGCTGGGCTCCGTGTTGGTGCTGAACCGGGAATGGACCATGGCGATGGCGGATTCATAGTGCTCCGACTGCAGGTCCGGATAGAAGGTGCGCAGCTGGCCTACCAGAAACATTCCCTTGTACACGATGGTACGGCTGGACAGGGAGGCCACATAGGTGCCGTCGTTGCTCTGCTCAAACACCCGCCGGGTGACGTAGAGCTTCCGGTCAAATTCCAGGCCCTTCGCCGTTCCCTCCGGCCGTCCCACAAATCCCTGCATGATGCAGGGCATGCATTCCCGGGCTTTGTGGCCCAGGACGTCAGGACGGACCGGCACCTCGCGCCAGCCTAAAAATTCCATGCCCTCCTTCTCCACGATCACCTCAAACATCTTTTTGGCCTGGTTCCTCTTCAGCTCATTCTGAGGGAAGAAAAACATGCCGATGCCGTAATCCCTCTCTTCTCCCAGGGAAATGCCGATCTTTTCACACTCTTCCTTAAAAAACCGGTGGGAGATCTGAAGGAGTATTCCCACTCCGTCTCCCGTCTTTCCCTCGGCGTCCTTTCCGGCCCGGTGTTCCAGGTTCTCCACTATGCGCAGGGCCTGCTCCACCGTGTTCCGGCTCTTTCTTCCTTTCATATCCACCACGGCTCCGATGCCGCAGTTATCGTGTTCAAACTGGGGCCGGTAAAGGCCCTGCTGGTCCGGGTTCTGTTTCATAAGCCATTCCTTCCTTTGCTGTATTGTTGATCTGCTCTGGCCGCCTGCTGTTTATTTTCCGCTCTGGCCGCGCTTTTTCTCCGCCGCTGCCCTTACCAGGCCCGTAAACAGAGGATGGGCATGGTTGGGACGGGATTTAAACTCCGGATGTCCCTGGGTGGCGATGAAGAACGGATGTTCCGGCAGCTCTACCATCTCCACGATGCGGCCGTCCGGCGACAGACCGGAGAGACGCATTCCGTGGGCGCGGAGAACTTCCCGGTATTCATTGTTGAATTCGTAGCGGTGACGATGACGCTCCGCGATCTCCCTGGTGCCGTAGAGCTCCTCTGCCAGAGATCCCTCCTCCAGCACGCAGGGGTAGGACCCCAGTCTTAAGGTGCCGCCGAGGTCTGTCACTCCGTTCTGCTCCGGCAGAAGGGCGATCACCGGATGGGCGGTATCCGGGTTTAACTCCGTGCTGTCCGCGTCCTCATAGCCGATCACATCCCTGGCAAACTCGATCACCGCCAGCTGCATTCCCAGACAGAGTCCCAAAAACGGGATTCCTTTGGTTCTGGCGTACTTAATCGCCTGAATCTTTCCCTCAATGCCTCTGGTTCCGAAGCCTCCCGGCACCAGGATGCCGTCGGCACCGCCTAAGAGGGCTTCCACCGTCTCCGCCGAAACCTGCTCCGAATCCACCCAGCGGATATTGACGCTGCACCGGTTCACGATTCCACCGTGCTTTAACGCCTCCGCCACACTTAAATAGGCATCGTGAAGCTGCACGTATTTGCCCACCAGAGCGATGGTCACAGAACCTTCCGGATGACGCAGGTTCCACACCATGTTTTTCCAGTCCTCCAGATCCGGCGTTCCGCAGGGAAGATGAAGGCTGTTGCATACCACTTCCGCCAGATGCTCCTTCTCCATGGCCAGGGGAGCCTCATAAAGGTATTCCACATCCAGATTCTGGAGCACATGATCCACCGGCACATTACAGAACAGGGCAATTTTCTCCTTCACATCCTCTGACAGGGGAATCTCCGACCGGCAGACCAGGATGTCCGGCTGAATTCCCATTCCCTGGAGCTGCTTGACGCTGGCCTGGGTGGGTTTGGTCTTCAGCTCTCCCGACGCCCGCAGGAAGGGGATGAGAGTCACATGGATCAAAATGGCGTTTTCTCTTCCCTGCTCCATCTGGAACTGGCGGATGGCCTCCAAAAACGGCTGGCTTTCAATATCTCCCACCGTTCCTCCTACCTCGATGATGGCGATGCAGTCTCCCTCGCCCTGTTCCCGGTAGAAACGGCTTTTGATTTCATTGGTAATATGAGGAATCACCTGCACCGTGTGGCCGCCGTAATCCCCTCTCCGCTCTTTATGCAGCACGGACCAGTAGATTTTTCCCGTGGTCACGTTGGAATTCACTCCCAGGTTCTCATCAATGAACCGCTCATAGTGACCAAGATCCAGGTCCGTCTCCGTGCCGTCGTCGGTGACGAACACCTCCCCGTGCTGGATGGGGTTCATGGTTCCCGGATCCACATTAATATAAGGGTCCAGTTTCTGCATGGTCACCCGGTATCCTCTGGCCTTTAAAAGCCTTCCCAGGGATGCCGCCGTAATTCCCTTTCCCAGTCCTGATACCACTCCGCCTGTAACGAATACATACTTTACTGACATATTCCTCCCAATCTCCTCTCTTTTTTTCGGATTCCGGCAGCCCCTGGAAATCATGGGCTGCCGGAATCCCGCTTCTCATTGGAATACCTTTTACATAAGAAAAAGGGGTCTTAATCCCTGGAACCGCCGGTTGTGCCGGCCGTCCGGTTTTAAGACGCCCTTGTCTCCTATAGTATTTGAAAAACTCTTTTAAAGTCTAATCTTATTCCAACTTTCCCGATTTGTAAAGACCTAAAAAAAATTTTTAATTTTCTCTTGACAATTTTCCGGAAACGAGTATACTACAGACCATAAAGCAAGGGTGCTTCGGTTTTGAAAAAGGCCGAACACCCTTCTTTTTTATATTCAGGCGTCAGAAAACGGTCTGTTTTCCCACACAGTATTCCCCTTTATTCATACATAAATGCGGGAAACTGGCCGGACGCCTCCAAAGGCAGTAGCAGAAGGAAAGGAGAGCTTTTTATGAAAAATATCCCAGAATTATACGGCAGCCTGGTATTCAATGACAGAGTCATGCGGGCTAAGCTTCCAAAAGATGTGTATAAGGCCCTGCATAAGACGATTCAGAACGGCAGCCATCTGGAGCTGGATGTGGCCAACGCGGTGGCGGTGGCAATGAAGGAGTGGGCCGTGGAGAACGGAGCCACCCATTTCACCCACTGGTTTCAGCCCATGACCGGCATCACCGCCGAGAAACACGACAGCTTTATCTCTCCCGTAGCCACAGGGGAAGTCATCATGGAATTTTCCGGCAAGGAACTGGTAAAAGGAGAACCGGACGCTTCCAGTTTTCCGTCCGGCGGCTTAAGGGCCACTTTTGAGGCAAGAGGCTATACCGCCTGGGATCCCACTTCCCCCGCTTTTATTAAGGACGGAACTCTCTACATCCCCACCGCCTTCTGTTCTTATACCGGCGAGGCCCTGGACAAGAAAACTCCTCTTCTTCGTTCCATGGAGACCTTAAACCGGGAGGCCGTGCGCCTGCTCCGTCTCATCGGACACGACGAAGTGCACCGCGTATCGGCTACGGTGGGGCCTGAACAGGAATATTTCCTTATTGATAAGAAACTGTACCGTCAGAGAAAAGATCTTGTTTTCTGCGGCCGCACCCTGTTTGGCGCTCCGGCTCCCAAGGGCCAGGAGATGGCGGATCACTATTTCGGCGTACTCAAGCCCAGAGTTTCCGCCTACATGCATGAGCTGGATGAGGAGCTGTGGAAGCTGGGAGTTCCCGCAAAGACCAAACACAATGAGGTAGCACCGGCTCAGCACGAGCTGGCTACCGTTTACGACACCGTAAACATCGCGGTGGACCATAACCAGCTCACCATGGAGATCATGAAGAAGGTAGCTGACAAACACGATCTGGCCTGCCTGATCCATGAGAAACCTTTCGAGGGAATCAACGGCAGCGGCAAACACGACAACTGGTCTCTGGTCACCGATACCGGCTTAAATCTTTTAAATCCCGGCCACGCTCCGGCAGAGAATACCACATTTCTTCTCTTCCTGGCAGCCGTGATCAAGGCGGTAGATGAATATGCGGACCTGATGCGGATCTCCGTAGCCAGCGCCAGCAACGATCACCGTCTGGGAGCCAACGAGGCGCCGCCGGCCATCGTATCCATTTTCCTGGGCGATGAGCTGACCGCCCTGTTAAAATCCATCGAGATGGGCAAAGATTTTACGGAGCCGGAAGAAATTCAGATGGAGACAGGAGCCAAGGTTCTGCCCCACTTTACAAAGGACAACACCGACCGGAACCGGACGTCTCCCTTCGCCTTTACCGGCAACAAGTTTGAGTTCCGTATGCCCGGTTCCTCCCTCTCCGTGGCCGGCCCTAATATGGTATTAAATACGGCGGTGGCTGAGGAGCTGCGCCAGTTCTCAGAGGAACTCTCCGCAGTGCCGGAGGAAAGCCGTGACAGTGCCGCCAAGGAGCTGGTGCGCCGGGTAGTCAAAGAGCACAAGCGCATTCTCTTCAACGGCAACGGCTACACCGACGAGTGGGTTGCCGAGGCGGAGCGCCGCGGACTGTGGAACCTGAAATCCACGCCGGAAGCTCTCTCCCACTTCCTGGACGAGAAAAATGTGAAGCTGTTTACCGACCATCACATTCTCAGCCCGGAAGAAATGAATGCGAGACATGACATTATTCTGGAAAACTACAGCAAGGCTCTTCAGCTGGAAGGCCGCACCATGGTGGAGATGATGACAAAGGATCTTCTTCCCGCCCTCTTAAAGTATACGGCTGACACTGCATCCGCCGTGCGGGAGAAAGAGGCCCTTGGTCTTTCCACCACCTGTGACCGGAAGCTTCTGGAAAAAATGAACGGTCTCTACGAGGCCATTACCTCCGGAACGGAAACACTGGCAGAGGAGCTGACCGCTTCCGTTTCCATCGATGATTTTCAGGAGCAGGCAGATTTCTGCCACGATAAGATTCTGGCCAGCCTGGAGGAGATCCGGGCTTCCGCAGACCAGGCAGAGGCTCTTATTCCTGACAGCCTTCTGCCCTACCCAACTTACGACACACTGTTATTTTCTGTATAAATATATTCCAACCTTTTCCTTATTCGGGCGCCGGACCTTCCGGCGCCTGAATTCCGTTGTCCGAAAAATCGGAGCCTTACTCTAATCACCTAAATCAGGAGGATCAAACATGGATCAGCATTTTATATCACAGACAGTCAGCACAGACAGCCGCCCCGCCCCCATTTCCGCCGGATATGCTTCCGGAGTGCGGGAAGAGTGCGGGATCTTCGGCATCTATGACACTGCCGGCGGCGGCGTGTCCAGGGAAATCTACCGGGGCCTGTGCGCCCTGCAGCACCGGGGCCAGGAGTCCTGCGGCATCGCCGTCTCTTCCACCGACGGTCCGCCTAAAAACATTCGGTTTCACAAGGGACTGGGGCTGGTAAGCGAGGTCTTCGACGAACCCCGGATCGCCTCCCTCACCGGCAATCTGGGCGTCGGCCACGTCCGCTACTCCACTGCCGGATCCACCACCGTGGAAAACGCCCAGCCCCTGGTGCTCAACTACATCAAGGGAACCCTGGCCCTGGCCCACAACGGCAATCTGATCAACGCCGCCAGGCTGCGCCGGGAGCAGGAGTACACCGGCGCCCTCTTTCACACCACCATCGACTCGGAGGTAATCGCCTACGGCATCGCCAGGGAGCGGGTCCGCTGCGCCTCCGTGGAGGAGGCGGTGAAACGGACTGCCGTCCGCCTGGAAGGAGGCTATGCTCTGGTGATCACCAGTCCCAGAAAACTGATCGGCGTCCGGGATCCCTACGGCCTGAAGCCCCTCTGTCTGGGACAAAAGGGATCCTCTTGGATTCTCGCCTCGGAGAGCTGCGCTCTCTCCTCCATCGGGGCGGAATTTGTCCGGGACATCCGGCCGGGAGAGATCGTCACCATCACCGCGGACGGCATCCACTCCGACTATATGGAAGCGCCCCAGGCCCGGCCGGCCCACTGTGTATTTGAATACATTTACTTTGCCCGCTTGGACAGCGTCATCGACGGCGTCTCCGTCTACAATGCCCGCTTAAAAGGTGGAGCCGCCCTGGCCCGGTCCTGTCCCGCAGACGCCGACCTGGTGGCCGGCGTTCCCGACTCCGGCCTGACGGCGGCTGTGGGCTTTTCCCAGGCCTCCGGCATCCCCTTTGCCCTGGCCTTTTACAAAAACAGCTACGTGGGCCGCACCTTCATCAAACCCACCCCGGAGGAACGGCAGAGCGCCGTGCAGATGAAATTAAGCGTGCTGGAGCCGGTGGTTCAGGGCAAGCGGATCGTGCTGGTGGACGACTCCATCGTCCGCGGCACCACCATGTCCGCCCTGATAAAAATGCTCCGGAAGGCCGGAGCGAAGGAGGTTCATGTGCGGATTTCCTCCCCGCCCTTCCTTCACCCCTGCTACTTCGGGACAGACGTTCCCTCCAACCGGCAGCTCATCGCCTCCGACCACTCTGTGGAGACGGTCCGCAGCCTGATCGGCGCCGACTCCCTGGCCTACCTGTCCATGGAGGACCTGGCGGACATGACGGAAGGCCTTCCTCTGTGCCGCGCCTGTTTTGACGGCCATTACCCCATGGAAGTTCCGAAGGGAGATATCCGCAACGCCCTGGAGGAACTGTGATAAAGAAACGAAATCCGCCCGCCGGCTTTACCGGTGGGCGTTCTTTTTCCCTGTCTCCGCCGATTTCAGCTCTCTGTTCAGACGGGAAATCTCATCTCTATACATCTGCAGGCGGTCCCGGTTCTGTCTGTAATGTCTGCTCAGTTCCCCGATCTCCCGCCACCTGGGCTCCTTTTCCAGGAAACGCTCCAGGCGGATCCAGCCCTCTGCCATGCCCTGATTGATCTCTCCCAAAGGCTCTGTCAGATGTTTTTTCACGCTCCTGCGGAAGGCTGAAAAGCCCAGGAGCGCAAACGCTCCCGTAAACACGTAGATATCCCGAAGGAAAGCCACCGCTATGCGGATCGGGCTGGCCTGAACGGCTGTCAGCACTGTATAGTCAGCTTCCGGAAAGGGCTCACCCGTACGGCCGTCATAGTCCGCGGCATCATAATACCGGTTTTCAGAGAATACGACCGTATTCCACAGGTCAAACTGAGACCCATCCTCCGGGGAGCCGGACTGATCTCCGGAGAAGCGCCCCTTCACACTCTCCAAAAGTGCGGACAGATTCTCATACTCCTCCCCCTGAAAGCGGACCATACCGCCCTTCTCATAGATGCTCATCCTGGGATAGAAGGCGTAGATCGTGGTCATCTCCTGCCCGGGTTTCCCCTGAGATGTATGGTCATATGGGATTTCCCAGCTGAGAAGCCCTGCCCGGTCAAGGGCGCTGAGACTGTTTTCCGATTTCTGCTGATCACCGAAGGCCGGCTCTGAGATCCCATCTTCGGCGGCCGTCACCGCCTCCACATAGGCATCCTGGTCGGCGAAAGCAAACGCCAGTGGTTCAAACCTGGAGCCTTCAAAATATCCGGTCAGGCGATAAGCCATATCATCGTACAGCACAGCATTTCCCTGGTATTCGTCCCGCAGAAAATCAAACCGTTCGTCCCCCTCATCGCTTAAATCGATCCAGCCATATCCGTCTACCCCCCTGTTTTCCCTGCCGGCATTCCAGGTCTCTTCGGTGACATAGGGAAAATATACGTAATCACCACTCTGATGAACCACATTTCCCTCCCGGTCAAAAAACATCACTGCCGTCTGACAGGCCTCGACAATGTTCCTGTACGGACCAGGCAGAGTCTTTTCGCCGGACCAGCCCTCAGAATCCGGTGCCCTCACTCCCACTCTGGACAGGGCCATGGCATCCAGCATGGCATATTCCATCGCACCGGACTTGCGCTTTTTCTCCGCCAGCATTTCCTGGTCGGAGTAATAATCATCCAGAATCCTCCCCGCGTTCTCCGAAAATGTCAGTCCCTTATCTCTCAGCTCCAGAAATACATACTGCGCCGTGCCATAAGTAAAACCCCCCATGCACAGCAGCCACAGCGCGAGCACCCATGCGCCGGCCCGAATGGTGACTGCCCTCAATACGCCTGCCTGTTTTCTCTCCTTCATGTTCTCATCCCCTTCTCTTCCATCGGAAACCATCGGACTGCCTTTTTTCCATTATAACATACCGGACCGCCCCGGGGAGAGCCTGCGACACAAAAAAAGCGATACCCAGCCTCAAAACCGGATATCGCCTTCTATCATCTTATGTTCCGTTATCTTATATTCCGCTATCAGTATGTCTCCAGAGGCGGCTGCACAGAATCCGGCAGAGGACACTCATAATGTCCGCCGTTTCTCTTTGTCACTTCCGCCTTTGCCTTCTCTATCACATCCGGCCGGTCCATGGTGCGGATGCAGGACAGCGCTATCACTTTTGCGGCCGTCAGAAGCCCTTTATGGGCCAGCGGGCTGCAGGACTGAGCCGTCATCTGCCAGGTGTGGCCCACATTTCCCACACAGGCTGTAGCCACATGGATATTCAGGGTGGGCACGGCATAGCCCACGTCTCCCACATCGGTGGATCCCGCCTGAAGCACAATCTTCTTCGGGTCATAGGGATGAACTTCGCTGTCCAGGGGACGGTTCCAGATCTCCTCCACCCGGTCTTCCCCGTAAAGCTCCTCCATGGACGCTCGGATTCTGGCCTTCGTCTCCTCATTGTAGGTATCCAGGAAGCTCTTTGCCAGCCGGTAATCCTCCTCACTCCATTTCGGCGCACCGATCTCCGCCAGACACTCATCCGCCACGGAAGCCAGGGCATTGTTGGGAATGTACTCCGTAAACGCCATGGCCAGCTCACACTCCATGGTGGTGCCGGTCATGATGGACGCTCCTCTGGCCACCTCTTTCACCCGGGCAAACAGGTCTTTCACCTGACTCACATAGGGAGCCCGCACCTCATAGCGGACGCAGGCGTGGTCCTGCACCACGTTGGGGGCAGTTCCGCCGGTGTCAATGTAGGCGTAGTGGATCCTCGCCTCCGGGATCACATGCTCCCGCAGATAGTTGCATCCCACTCCCATGAGCTCGCAGGCGTCCAGGGCGCTTCTGCCCAGATAGGGGGTGGATCCGGCGTGGGAGGAAATCCCCTTAAACCGGAAATTGGCTCCCATGATGGCGTTGGAGTGGACTGCCTCCACCTCATTTACCGTGGCCGGATGCCAGGTATACACAAAATCCACGCCGTCGAAGACTCCGGCTCTGGCCATAAACTGCTTGGATCCGGCGCCCTCCTCTGCGGGACAGCCGAAATAGATGATGGTGCCGTCCTTCCCCGTCTCTTTCAAATATTCCTTCACCGCAACGGCGGCCGCCAGAGCCCCCGTTCCCAGGGCGCAGTGACCGCAGCCGTGACCGGCTCCTCCCGGCTGACGCTCCTTTTTCACCGCCACTCCCGGCTCCTGGCTCAGACCCGCCAGGGCGTCATACTCTCCCAGGATTCCCATCACCGGCTTTCCGCTGCCCTGGCTCCAGGTACCTGTAAAACAGGTGGGAATCCCGGCCACGCCGGTCTCCACCTGAAATCCTTCCCGGCGGAGCATCTCTTCCAGCATTTCCGCTGACCGTTCCTCGTGAAATGCCAGCTCCGCAAAGCCCCAAATCTCATCGTTGGCACGGATATATTTGTCTTCATTTTTGTCGATAAACTGTTCCACCCATTCTCTGTCGTTCATGGATCTTCTCCTTTCATCAGCCTTCTGCCAGGCGCATTCTCCATTCCATCACGTTCACTACCTGGGACAGAACCGTAGTCACCAGAAGGTAGATCATCCCGGCGATCAGAATGGACTCAATGGGAATATAGGTAGCTGCCAGCACTGTCTTGTAGGAGGTGGTCAGCTCATTGATAAAGAACACGGAAGCCAGGGACACCTGCTTGATCATATTGATAAATTCATTTCCCAGGGCGGGAAGGATGTTGCGTACCGCCTGGGGAAGTACCACCTTGAACATGGCCTGGCTGCCGGTCAGACCCAGACACCTGGCCGCCTCCATCTGCCCCGAATCCACTGCCTGAACTCCGGCGCGGATGATCTCCGCCACATAGGCCCCGGAATTGACAATCAGAGCGATGATGATGCAGGCTGTATCCGGAATTTCAAAAGGAAGAACCCTTGGAAGAAGGATCCAGAAGAAATACAGCTGAAGCAGGATGGGTGTGCCCCGCAGCACCCATACATACCCTTTTACAAACCACTGAAGGGGTTTAATCTTCGACATCCGGAACAGAGCCAGAGCCGTACCAATGATAGTTCCCGCTACAATGGTGATACCGGCCAGACAGAGAGTTCCGGCCAGTCCCTGGGCATATACATACCCATATCTTTGAAGAATTTTTATAGTCGTCTCAATCATGACAATGCCTCCCTTAATTAATGCCAAGGCTGGCCGCATAATCGGAATATTCCTGATACCACTCTTTGTAGAGTCCCTCTTCCGTCATCTCATCAATGATCGCATTGACCGCGTCACAGAGCTCGGTCTCTCCCTTTTTCATGCCGATTCTGGTTCCCTGGGTGGATTCATCCACGGTAAATCGGAAATCCGGCACCATGCTCATCCCACAGTTGGGATTTGCCTCCAGATAAAGCTCCGCAGTAGCTGCCGCCGTCACACAGGCATCCGCCTTATTCTCCTGAACCATGAGAAAACCGTCTGTAGTTGCGGAAACCAGCTTCAGGTCCTTATAAGCCGGAATCTGTTCCTGGGCAAACAGTTCCTGAAGAGATCCGCTCTGAACCACAACGGTCTTGTCTCCAAGATCATCGGCGCTCTTAATATCATCCAGATCCTCATTTCTCACCAGGAGTCCGTACCATACAGTCTCTTCATCATAATAATATCCTTTGGAAAGCTCCATAGCCTGCGCTCTGGCCGGCGTATAGGCCAGGGCTGAGATTGCCATATCGTACTTTCCCTCAGACACACTGCTCAAAACGGCGGTGAAATCCAGAGGAACGATCCTGCACTCCACGCCCAGATGGTCTGCGATATAATGAGCCAGCTCAATGTCCGCGCCCACATACCGGTCATCCCCTGATTTGGAAGGATCGATAAATTCATTGGGGGCAAAATACGGTTCTGTGGCCACAGTCATATACCCTCTCTCCTTGATCTCCTCCAGCCGGCTGACTCCTGAATCTTCGGATTCTTCCTCGGTCTCGCCTGCGGCAAGAGCCAGGACATTGGCCTCTCCACCCACAGGAGCGTCCACAGTTCCCAGCACGGAACAGCCGTTCAGAACAAAACCTGCAAGAATTGCCGCCAGCCCTAAAGATAATCCAATGCCCTTTTTCCTCATCTTCCAACCTCCGTCTAACGAATCTCGTCTTTCACTTTAGTCTGCTAATATGGTAGCATTATAAAATATCCAGAGCATTCTGTCAACCGGTTTCTCAGGATTGTTTGTATTTTTTTCCATACACAGCAGTCTGAGCCAGCAGAGGCAAAATTGTCTTCAAACAAAAAGCCGGCCTGTGATCTGCTCACAGGCCAGCCGTTTACTGCGCTGAACGCGTTCTTACTTATTTATATAGCTAGTTACATTTTCATTTCGAAGAATCTACCGTCTTCCTCTATCAGTGATGGAACAGTCGGATTCCCGTGAAGGCCATGGCCATTCCGTACTGGTCGCAGGCGGCGATGACATTGTCGTCCCGCACCGATCCGCCCGGCTCCGCCACGTATTTCACGCCGCTCTTGTAGGCCCGGTCGATGTTGTCGCCGAAGGGGAAGAAGGCGTCGGAGCCCAGGGCCACATCCTGCATCTGATCCAGCCAGGCCCGCTTCTCCTCCTTTGTGAACACCGGAGGCTTCACCTGAAAGACGCTCTCCCAGCGTCCATCCGCCAGAACGTCCATATAGTCCTCTCCGATGTACACGTCGATGGCATTGTCTCTGTCCGCCCGCTTGATACCGTCCACAAACTGGAGGTTCAGCACCTGGGGTGCCTGGCGGAGGAACCAGTTGTCCGCCTTCTGGCCTGCCAGTCTGGTGCAGTGGACTCTGGACTGCTGGCCCGCTCCGATACCGATGGCCTGTCCGCCCTTCACGTAGCAGACGGAGTTGGACTGGGTGTATTTTAAGGTGATCAGGGAGATCATCAGATCCACCTTGGCGGAATCGGGAATCTCCTTATTTTTTGTCACCACATTGGAGAGCAGATCCCGGTCGATCTTCAGATTGTTTCTGCCCTGCTCAAAGGTGATGCCGAATACCTGCTTTCTCTCCACCGGATCGGGAACATATTCCGGATCCATCTGAATCACGTTGTAATTTCCCTTTTTCTTGGATTTTAAGATCTCCAGAGCCTCCGGCTCATACCCCGGGGCAATGACGCCGTCGGACACCTCCCGCTTGATGATCCTCGCCGTATCCACATCGCAGACATCGGAAAGGGCGATGAAATCGCCGAAGGAGGACATCCGGTCAGCGCCTCTTGCCCTGGCGTAGGCACAGGCCAAGGGAGAGAGATCTCCCATATCGTCCACCCAGTAGATTTTTCTCAGGGTGTCGTCCAGGGGCAGGCCCACGGCAGCGCCGGCCGGGGACACGTGCTTAAAGGAAGCGGCGGCGGGAAGGCCGGTGGCCTCCTTCAATTCTTTTACCAGCTGCCAGCCGTTGAAGGCGTCCAGGAAATTGATGTATCCCGGTTTTCCGCAGAGCACCTGGATGGGAAGCTCCCGGTCTCCCTCCATGTAGATCCTGGAAGGCTTCTGATTGGGGTTGCAGCCATACTTCAGTTCTAATTCTTTCATCGCAGTCTCTCCTTACTGATTTTTATTTACAATTCTTGTTTCCCAGGTTCCCGCAGCGATATCAATGTACCGTACAAACAGAGATACCTTGTTGTCCTCATTTAAGCTGTTCCATAAAAGCTCCGTGAAATCATCAATGCTGTCCGGAATCTCCACCCGCTTCGGCTCTCCCTCGAAGCTGGGAAGGGGATCTCCGTCGTGCATGTAGGTATGGATGAACCGTCCCTCTCCGCACAGAGGCTTCTCGTAGGCGTAGGTGAAACGGCAGCAGCCGGCCGGATCTCCGTTATTGCTCTTTAAGATGGACATGGCAAAATTGTAGGATCCGTTCTCGATATGAAGGATGCCGGAGATCCTGGGGGTATAGTTGGGGCCGTCCGGCTCAAACTCCCGGCTTCTTAAAGACTGTTCAAAGGTGAGCTGCCGGTCCATTCCCTCATAGATAGTGTCTGTCTGGTCTCCGTTGGTGACAATGGTCTTATTTCCCAGCACCCGCACCGGAGCATAGATGATCAGGCTGGGATCTGTCAGCTTCGCCGGGTCAAAGGCCTGGGTGCGGATCCCATCTCCGTCCTCCACAAACACCCGGTTGCGGCTGTTTTCGCTTCTTCCCATGATGAAATAGGCGGCCACCGCCTTCGTCCCGTCGGGAGTCTTTCCTATTACAATTCCTCTCCCGGGATAGGCGTTGGATTTCAGCTCCTGCTCCATTGATACGATCTTCATATTCTTCCTCCTTGTCTCTTCTCGCGCCGGCGTCTTCTGATTACTCCGGCCGGCGTTTCCTCCGGCAGTCCGCCGGTTTTCTCCCAACAGAAAAACCGCCTGAACAGCCTGCGGTTTTTCCGTAAGCTGCCCAGACGGTCGACATATCTGCTTCCACGTGCTCCCTGTGGTTCACCCACTGTCCGTCAGTTGCACGTCCTGATTTCATATTAGCCGATGAATTTAAAAATTGCAAGTATTTTCTTTGAAACATGGGATCTCTCCGGCGCTCTGCCCGGATCATCCTACTCGTTCCGGATGGCCGCCAGAGGCGAGAGCTTCATGGCCCGCACCGCCGGGAAGAATCCGGCCGCCATGCCCACCACCACGGCAAACACCAGGGCGGAGGCCGCCAGCCACAGAGGGATCCTGGAAATATCTCCGTCCATGCCGCCCATCATCAGCTGGCTCACCGCCGGCAGATGGTTCATGAGATAGGACAGGCCGTAGCTCAACACCAGACCGGCCACTCCGCCCATCAGGCCGATAAACCCGGATTCCATGAGAAACATATTCCGGATATCTCCCATATCGCAGCCCAGCACTTTCATCACGCCGATTTCCTTCGTCCGCTCATAGATGGACATCATCATGGTGTTGGCGATGCCGATGGCCGCCACGAACAGAGAAACGGCTCCGATGCCTCCCAGCACCATCTGGGTCATCTGGGACTGCTTCTGGTTCTGCTCCAGCCACTCCGAGTTGCTGCTGGCCTGGAAACCCATGTCGCTGATAGCTGCCTGAACCTCCTTCACGTGGTCCATATCGTCCACATAGACCTCCGCGTTGCTGTAGATAAAGTAATTGTAAGGCTTGCCCTTCCGGTTGGTGGGCTGCCCGGGAATGGGATTTTTCTTAAACACCTGTCTCAGCTGGGTTTTCAGCGCCTCCAGGTCTGTGTACACTCCCCAGGAATACTGATTGTAGTCATCCGTTCCGCCGGCCACAATGCCGGACACGGGAACCAGATATTTCTTCGGCGGCTTCACTGTGGCAGTCCCGTCAGAACCCCCGCCGGAGGTACCGCTGTACATGGACTGATAATAGGCATCCGTGTCATAGATCACAAACAGAGGCTGCCCCAGAAGATCCACGTCGGGGAGTTCCCCCGTCTCGTAGTAGCTGCTTCCCTGTCTCCCCGTGGAAAAGTCCTGGATCACCATATTTCCGAACAGCAGCTCCACCTGGCTGCCGTCCATCTTCGGATAAGTGCCCTCCCCCACGGTGATCTGCTTCATGTAATCCTCTGTGACTCCCATGAGGCTCACATAAGTGGCCGTGTACTGCCCCTGGCGCAGGATCACATTTACATTGAGAATGGGGGATACTCCCTCCACATGGTCCATCCGCCGGATCTGCTCAATGGTGTCATCCGTCATATAGATGGGATCCGCCCCGCCCTGAGGCTGAGAATAGGTGTCGCAGTACACATTGATGGCAGTCATGCTGCCGTAGGACTCCATCAGCTCCATCTGCATCTTGCTCATGCCGATTCCCAGGGAAACCATCACCACGATGGAGGCAGTACCCACGATCACTCCCAGCACCGTCAGGGCGGTCCGCAGCTTTCTCCGCCTCAGGTTATTGATGCTCATGGCCAGAAGGTCAGGAAATCTCATCGTCTATCGCCTCTTCCTCCGCCTGCTGCTGTTTCTTTTTCTTGTGCTTCCGGTATGCGGTCAGGCCTCCGCCGCCTCCGATGATCAGAACGGCCGCCAGGAGGATTCCCATCTTATGGCGGGAGAAAAATCCCTGGTCCGTCTCCACATCCGTCATATTGCCCACGTCCATATCCCCGTAATCCATGGGGATATCCTCGGTGACGAACAGGGTCATTTCCTTCTCCAGAGTGGAGACCTCCCCGTTCTCGTCCTCGTAGGACACAGTGATCTGAATCTTTCCGTCGTCCATGGTGGGAGCCGCTCCCCGGACCATGGCATCCACGTTGCCCGTCTGCCCCGGCTCAATATTGCCCACATAGGAATCGGAAGGCACGATGGAATCTCCCGCAAAGCTGGCGGTCACGTTGTAGAGAGTCACCTTGCCTGTGTTGTTCACCGGGAACATGACGTTGGTCTCTCCCCCCACGGTGATGCTGTCCGGCATTACATCAATGGTGCCGACGCTGAGCCTGGGAATCTGCTTCACCGGGATGTCGATCACCACCTTGTTGTTGGCGTTTTTATACTCGGGGCTGTCATAGGTCTCGTTGATGGTCAAGGAGTAGGACCTCTGTTCCACTCCGGCCCGGGACTTCATCTTCACCCGCAGTTCCGTCACCTCCCCTGCCCCCAGGGAATTGACGGTGTAGGAAGAGGAACCGGTCTCCGTGGTGAACACGGCGCTGTCGTCCGCTTTCTCCGACTCCAGGGAGAACAGGATGTTGCTGGCTGGAATGCCGGTGGAGGCGTTTTTCATCCGCAGCACCAGTTCAAACTCATTCCCGGCCACGATTTCCGCCGGTATGGTTTCAAAGCTGTCCACAATAATTCTGGCCTGAGTACGGTCATTCTCATTGAACTCGCCCAGCTCGTCCTCTTCCTCCTTGTTGTGGATCCGCACGTAAAACGTCCGCTCAATCTGCAGATACTCTCCCGTGTGGGTGGAATTGTCCCGGTACTTAATGGTGGCTTTGATGGGATAATATCCGCTGTAGGTATCTTCCCGGATGGCCATGCTGTAATTTAAAGCCACCGTCTCTTCCGGTTCCACCTTTTCGAACCGCCGGTCGTAGTTGGCATCGTTGATCTCAAAGGGATACTTGGTATCGTCCTCACTCATCTCCAGAGTGACCACCACGTCATAGGCGGTAAAATTGCTGGCATTCCGCATATTCACATCAAAGTTCATCACATTGGGGTAGGTGCCGTCGGGAGTATTCTGTCCCTCTCCCAGGACCATGTCCAGATCTCCCGTCTCCTCGTCGTCGTCCTCATCCTCGCTGGTGGCCACGCTGACCCAGATATTCACATATTCGTCCACCATGTCGAAATTGTCTCCGAAGGCCCTCACGGGAAAGCAGTAATAGCCCTCCTTAATGTCCCGGCGCACTCTGGCGGACAGGGTGACGTTCTTGGATTTTCCCGCCTTCACCGTGCCCAGCTTCTTCATGTTCGCCTCATCAAACATTCCCATGGTGATCTCAAAGGGAAACTGGAAGTTGGACTCCAGGGTCTCGCTGTCATCCAGAAAATCCACATCGTAGTTGGAAAAGCCCACCTTCACGTTTTCCAGGTCATAGTCGCTGGTGTTGGTAAATTTGAAGGTGATATTGGCCACACGCCCCGTTTTGGTGGCGGTGATCTTCTCCACAGAGATAAATTCGTTGTCGTTCATATTTTTATAAGCCGCCCAGACCTCAGACTCCCCCGGTACGGGCATAGCTGCCGCCGCCGTTGCCGCTGCCAGAAGTCCAAACAGCAGACGCTTCCACTTTTTCACTTCAGTTCCTCCTCATCTTCATGGTGCTGTTCCTCAATCTTCAGTATTTTTCCGTCCACAATGTGGATCTGCTTGTCCGCAAAGCCGGCCAGATGATTGTCATGGGTGACCATGATCAGCGTCTGTTTCCGCTCCTTCACGATCCTTCTCATCAGCCGCAGCACGTCCATGGTCGTCTTGGAATCCAGGTTTCCCGTGGGCTCATCCGCGAATATGATCCTGGGATCCACCACCAGAGCCCTGGCGATGCCCACCCTCTGCTGCTGTCCTCCCGACATCTCATTGGCCATGTGGTCCATCTGCTTTTCCAGACCCACCAGCTTTAAATATTTTTTTGCCTTCTCCGTGCGGATTTTCTTGGGCACTCCGCGGAATGTGAGAGGCATGGCCACGTTCTCCACCGCGTTCATGGTCTTGATCAGATTGTAGGACTGGAAAATAAACCCCACATTCTGCCGCCGGAACGTAACCAGCTGTTTTTCCGTCATCTTCTCAATATGGGTGCCGGCTATGATGATCTCTCCCTTCGACGGTTTCTCCAGACCTGCCATCATATTGAGCAGGGTGGATTTTCCCGATCCGGAGGGGCCCACCACCGCGCAGAACTCTCCCTTGTTGAGTGAAAAGCTGACGCCGTTTAAGGCAAACACCTTCGTCTCACCCACCTGATAGACCTTATATAGGTT